>TARA_R110000796_G_scaffold11552_7_pt1 | contig 30787 bp, 29 predicted proteins | sample TARA_R110000796 | Tara Oceans TARA_R110000796 (sample SAMEA4397815) | marine metagenome | biome: Polar Biome; feature: [SRF] surface water layer (ENVO:00010504); material: water (ENVO:00002006), including particulate matter (ENVO:01000060) such as... | depth 5 m
AAATATGGGTATCCCCAATGCCGCCCTAAGCGATGAAAATCTTAAAGGTCTTCAGAAATATAACGGAGAAAAGGTATTTTATGCGGTATCCAACAAGGGCAACGTTATTATGAAGTTGGAAAAGGATATGTCCGAGGAGGAACGCAATTTATTTATTAAGATAGAGCGTAAAGAGGAAAGAATTGAAGTCCCCATAGAGAACATACGTTTGGATGAAAACACTATATTAAACCTAAGGTCAGTGGACGCCGAGGATTCAGGTAAGCTTTGCGGTCCAAAGGCGGCCAATTTGGGACAGTTAAAAAAAATGTTCCCAGATATGGTGGTAGAAGGTCTGGTTATTCCCTTCGGAATCTTTAAGGACCATATGGACCAACCTATGCCCGAGCAGCAGGGAAGCTATTGGGATTTTTTAAATTCCACTTTCAAGGAGGCCGAGACCATGCGCTCACAAGGCATTGCGGAAGGCGAGGTTGAAAACTACCAACTAAGGCAATTGGAAATCCTAAGGGAGGCCATAAAGAAAATGTCAATGAAGGCCCAATTCCTTACACAATTGGAAGAGGGGTTCAAAGAAGTATTGGGAAAACCAATTGGTGAAATCCCAGTCTTTCTTAGAAGTGACACCAACATGGAAGATCTGAAGAATTTTACCGGTGCCGGATTAAACCTCACTGTATTCAATGTAGCCGCCAAGGAAAAAATTATATCAGGCATTAAGGATGTTTGGGCTTCCCCCTATTCCGAACGCAGTTTTAAATGGCGTCAAAAATATCTCCTTAATCCTGAAAATGTATTCCCTTCCATTTTGATAATACCGAGTGTGGATGTGGACTATTCCGGGGTATTGATCACCAAGGGCATCAGTTCCGGAAATCCGGATGATCTTACCATTGCATTTAGCAGGGGTGCCGGGGGTGCTGTAGATGGCCAATCGGCAGAAACTTACCTATTAAAGGATATTGGTGGCACCCAACTCTTGGCACCCGCTAGGGAAATGTACCACAATCGACTTCCAGCTGCAGGGGGAACGGAAAAAAGAATGTCCACTTTTGAGAATTTTATACTAAACCAAAAAAACATTGAGGAAATAAGGGCATTTGCCAAAACAATTCGGAAAAAAATGGCTACTGAAACCAAATCGGATTATGAAGGGGCCTATGACGTGGAACTGGGATTCCAAAACAATAAGCTGTGGCTGTTTCAAATACGCCCTTTTGTAGAGAATAAGAAAGCGTTAAGTTCCAATTATTTGGAATCTATTACACCAAAAATCGATCTGGACAAAAACATTGCCCTTTCTAAAAAAATATAAGATGCAAAAGAGTATTAAATATATTGTTCTATTACTGATATGCTCTGCCTTTACCACCATGAGCTATTACCCCATTGATGGCTATTTGCATACGGGAATCAAAAGGCTGAAGTATCTGGAACTCGTTAAAAGTGGGGAACTAAAGTCGACCACCGTTATACCTCCAGGGGCCCAAAAGTCCTATATGGATATTGAACTGAACCTAATATCGAAAAAAGAGGACAGCACTGCCGCTTTCCTAAGTGTAGATGAGCAATTCCAAAAAGACATCAACGCACTATTTAGAGGTTTGGACAAGAGTTATTCCATTGCCGTATTGGATATTTCGGATATAGACAGTGTTCGATACGCCAAGCGAAACGAAACAGCCGGATATCAGCCTGGCAGTGTTGGCAAACTGGCCGTAATGGTAGCTTTGTTTACCCAATTGAAAAAAATATATCCAGATTCCTTTGAAAAGCGATTGGAGCTTTTACGTTCCAAATCGGTAAAGTCGGGCTATTGGGGCTTGACGGATACACATACCATACCCATTTTTAATCTGGAAACGAATAAATTGCTGAAAAGACAGGTAATAGCCAGTGATGTTTTTACCTTGTTTGAATGGGCAGACCATATGCTTTCCGTTAGTAATAACGGGGCAGCCAGTATTGTATGGCGCGAAGCCTTATTGATGGCGGCATTCGGAGAATCCTACCCCACCCTGAGCCAGGAAGAGGCGGATACATACTTTACCACTACCCCAAAAAAGGAATTGACAGATTTGGCCAATGACGTGGTAAACCTACCCTTACGGGAATTGGGAATTACTACTGATGAATGGCGCTTGGGAAGCTTTTTTACTTCGGGAGCCAACCGCTATGTAGGCGATAAGGGAGGCAGTATTGGTTCTCCATTAGGGTTGATGAAATTCTTGATACAGTTGGAACAGGGCAAGGTGGTGGACCAAGATTCCAGCCTGGAAATGAAACGCCTTATGTATATGACGGACAGAAGGATCAGATACGCACAATCCCCGGCCCTGAAGCCCGCTGCCGTATATTTTAAATCGGGAAGTTTATACAAATGTGATAGAAGTACAGGTGAAGCCTGTGGAAAATATATGGGCAATGTTACCAACTATATGAATTCTGTAGCCATTGTAGAACATCCGGACAATTGCAAATATATAGTGGTACTTATGACCAACGTATTGCGAAAGAATTCAGCAACAGACCATTTGACCCTGGCCAGTAGCATAGACAAGATTATTAAACGTTAATTTTTTTAAAGTCACTCAAGATTTCGGCCGCCTTTTTTCTGGCCTTCTCGTTGGAGTCCTCCAAGACCATTTCCAAAAGAGGGGTGAATTTTGGGTCCTTGGTTTTTTCAATCAAGTAAAGTACCGCCAGTTTCAGCTTAATATCCTTTCGCTTTAATAGGGACAAATAGCTTTCGGATTCACTAAGAACCTTTACATTCAGATTTTTTAGATTTTCTTCGGATATAACACCTACCTGTATAATGGATTCAGCAACAGGAATCAACTCCTTTTTGAGTTGAATGTCCAGGATATTGTCCAAAAATTCAATGGCATGTATACGTTGCTCTTCCTGACCTTTTAGTATGGCATTTAAAATGGGATCTACATCCTGGGGCGGGTATTTGACCCCCAAGAATTGAAAAATTCGTTTTAATTGCCTGTCCAACCTCAGTTCCAACAAATGGATAAGGCCATTTCTGGCTTCATTTTCTTCCTTGGTCTCCAGTTTTTCCGGGTTCTTCTTATACTGTAGTACTATTTGGGTATGGATTACGGACAGGGTACTTTGGTACAGGTGACACTCGTCCAAGATTTTATCCACAATAAACTGATCCCTAATTTTAAGGTGGGGATATTTCCACTTGAGGTGTTTCAAGGCTTCAATAGCTTCAATTTTCACCGTATGTTCCATATCCTCGGTTAGTTTCATCAAGGTATTGATGGCCTTTTGTGAATCGAACTTTCCAATAACCATGACCACGTATGCGCTATCGTCCGGGTCAATGCTTTCATTTCTTAATCCCTCGAACAAAATATCAATAATGGGCTCCCCATAGAAGTAGAGGGCCTCCATTGCAGATTTTCTGGTGTCCTTACCCGATAATCTGGAAACAATTAAATCAATAAACTGCTTGTCCAATGTTTTTGATGCCGCCAAAATAGCGGTATTTGCAATTAGAACATTATCGGAATATATATGCGTCTTTATAACCGGGTAGAAATTTTCAACCTTGGCATTCCCAATGGTTTCAAGAATGGCCAGGATCTTATTGGTCCTTTCCAGCTCTGTATTGGTTTGCAATAACTGGTCAAGGGTATTTTCAATTCTTTGTTCCAAACTAAATCGGTCCTGCATTACCCTATTATTTCGCAATTCCATAGACAGGCCAATTAGGGCTGCATTGGCTATGGTATTGTCCTTTACCGATAAATATTTATCCAATAGTTCCACAGGATTTTGTTGATAGCGCTTCAACAAATAACGAAAGGCAGAAGTAGTCACTTGCTGATCCTTGTCATAGATCATGGGCTCTACCGTAGCACATAAATTTTCCATATTCAAAAAATATAGGTTTTCAATGGCCAAAGCCCTCACCTTGGCAGACGGATTGTTCAACAGCGCTTTAATTGCAAAAAAGAAACGCTCATCCTTTACTTCCAATGTTTTATGCAACATATGCAATATCTGATTCTCGTTCCCAGTTTCAAATACCCTGATTACCGTTTCTATGATAGAGGTAACCTTTATTTCCAATTTGGCAGACTTATCTTTTCTTGTAGGGCTATATTCCAACAAGCTCTTAAAGGAAATTATATATTCATTCCTCAAATGATATATAAAGTACAACCAGATCAAAATAAGCCCAATAATAATTATACTGATATAGGTTGATGATATGTCCAGTCCATTAATAAAAAAGATTAGAATAAAGCCCGCCATCCCTGTAGCTATACTATCCACTACCACATCCGTAAATGTTTTTGTCTTTTTTTTAATTTCTATAGGGATGGGTATGGAGAGTAATTCCGTGGCCGCCTTATTTACCGACTGCTTTAAACTTCCGTCCACAATTTTGATAAACACCACCACCCATAGTTGGGGCACTATCAATAACAGAAAAGACCCCAACAATATGCCCGAAGGCAGCCATAGGAGGGATTTACCAACACCAAAAGTACCTACAATACGTTTGGTGAGGAACAACTGTATCAATAGTGAAATAACGCTAAGGGTAGAAAACCAAAATCCAAAAAAGGAGGTTAATTCATCTTGATCTTTAATGAATCTGGAAGCGTAATCGCTATACTGGTAATCTACCAATTTGGCCACCAGAACGCTTATTCCAATGACTACCGCAATTAAGCTAAGTAATTTAGATTGCTTTATCAACCTAAAAGGGGACTCCGCTTTTGGATTGGAGCGACTGGAAACTTGAAAAGAGTTGAGTTTCAACACTTCGTTTTTCCAGATATATCGGGTTATGGGCAAACAGCACATTAAGAGGGTTGCGGCAACAAACAATAAATCCTCTGTATTAAGGATATTGGTCAATAAAGAGGTTAAGTACCCCCCAAATATACCCCCGCCAATGGCACCGGCACCTATAAACCCAAATACGCGCTTTGCTTCCCTAACATTATAGACCAGATTAGCCATTACCCAAAATTGGGAAGCGGTCAACAACCCAAAAATAGCCACCCAGATGTAAGGTATATACAGTGCAAATCCATAGCCTAGGTTAAAATTTAAGGCTACGCCAAATATTATCAAAGAAATGACGGATCCTATCAAGGTGCGATCCACAATGATATTCAAAGGATACTTTTCCAAGGCCCTGTCGTAGAAAAATGAGCCCAATACGGCCATGATAGCAGTTAAAACATAGCCCAATGGCAGTGCATCCGAAGAAAGTTCAGAAAGAAAAAGTGAATTTATAGTAGGTTTTACTATCAATAAAACCGTAATAATGAGGAATATATTTAATTGAAGTAGAAGTGTTTTGGTCAGTTCCTCCTCTTTTAAATCAAATGCCTTTAGAATGTAGGTTTTAAACGTTTTAATAAATGAAATAAGGTAGTTCAATTTTCATGCGTTTTAGTAATATCCAACAGCACTCCTATCTAAAACCAATCCATAGAAGATTGGGGCCAAAATTAATTCATTGGCAAACATTATACGAATAAACAAAAGGAAATATACTAAATGGATCTAGTTAACGGCAAATTGTACCCTCTCTGCCTTCAACACTCTTTCTACGGGCCTTACCAAGTCCCTAATGATTTGCTCACCTCCTGCATCATCTATTAAGGCAACCAAAATATAACGTCGGTTGGGATTATTTCCCCAAACCAAAATAGAATCGGAATGAAAGGTTCTCCAAGAGCCCGACTTTCTATATAATCTGGCATCGGGAGCAATATTGTCCAAGGTATTTACAAATTTATGGTGTAGTTCGGGATCTCCCATGATATCCAACATTTGTTTGGACCTACCCTTATTCACCAATTTACCATTGGCCAACAGATAATAATACCTACATACTTGGTTTACTGTGGCAGCATGGGACAAATTCTTTAATGGCTCCCTATTGGTATCCCCACCGCTTCCATATCTTTTACCGACCCATAATCCGCCGCCCTTACTTTCATCATAGAACATATATTTTGGATCGGTCATAACGGACTGTATTTTATCATATCCCAAACGATCTATCATTCTGGTGGTTGCTTCGTTGTTGGATTTGCTGATCATAGATCGCATATCCTTCTTTATTTCCTGGGTTTCCTTAAGCTCCCCTTTTTCTATGGCATCCATAGAGGATAATAGCACCGCTATTTTGGGCAAACTGGCAGCATACATCATATAGTCCCCATTAATACTGGCATATTTTGCATTTTCGGGATTTGACAGATCTACTATGCCAACGGCCATCTTGTTATTGTTCATTAAAGATTTCCAGTTGGGATTGGACATGAGCTCCTTTTCCAATCTTTTCTGCAAGTCGCTATTTACCAAACTGGGAAGAGGCTTTACTTTGGCATCTTCTATATTTATGGGCAAATCTTTTTGAGAGTACGCCAAGCCACAGCAGAAAAATACACCCAATACTAGAATTAGGCGCGTTTTGAATTGAAAAAGAGTTCTACCCGTCATATAGGAATAATAAAATACTGGTTAAATGAAAAAAATACGAATCACTATAAAAAATGAACTACCCGAAAAACGCCCAAATATATTCTATATTTATGTTGGGTATTTGTTAATTTTTTAAACTTCAAAAGAAAAAATCACACCCAAAGAATATAACGCTAATTTTATCATTATCTGATTTTTATCTGTTAAATTAATTATAGATAACGAAAAAATTAATTCAATGGCTTAAAGAAAAATTAAAGACATCACCAACACTTCCTATACTTACGTTGGAGGGGGACAAAAAGATTATGTGTATATGGGCAAGGCATCTATTTTAATCATTACGGTTTGCTAGCAAATTGTTATTTTTGGAACAAATTAGAAATGCATGTTGGTTATTGGGATTGCCGGAGGAACAGGTTGCGGAAAAACTACGGTTGTAAATCAAATTATAAATGAATTGCCGTATGAGGAAGTAGGGGTTATTTCCCAAGATTCCTATTATTGCGATCTTTCCCATTTAACCTATGACGAGCGTGCACAGGTAAATTTTGACCATCCCCGTGCCATAGATTTTGAATTGTTGGGTACCCACTTACAAGATTTAAAGAAAGGTATTCCTATTCACCAACCAGTTTACTCTTTTGTTAAACACAACCGCACCAACGATACCATTCTAACGCATCCAAGAAAGGTAATGATCGTAGAGGGTATCCTTATTATGACAAATCCCCAGATAAGGGAGATGTTCGACATTAAAATATTTGTACATGCGGATTCGGACGAACGACTGATAAGACGTTTAAAAAGGGACATCACTGAACGTGGCAGGGATTTGGATGAAGTTTTAAATCGATATCAAAATACGCTAAAGCCCATGCACAATCAGTTTATTGAGCCCACCAAGGAATATGCGGACATTATAATTCCAAACAACAAGTACAATACCGTGGCCATAGACATTGTAAGGACAATAATCAACGAAAAATTAAGCTAATCACCTATGGGACTAAAAGGGCTAAGAAAGAAAAAATGGTTTGGGGTGGTTACCAATATGTATGTATTGGTACTGACGGTCTTTGTGGTTTGGATGGTTTTTTTCGATACCAACTCCCTCCTCATACATTGGGAGCTTAAAAAACAAATAAACAATCTGGAAAAGCAGAAAGAATTTCTTCATGAAGAGATAGCCAAGGATAAAAAAATTATAGAAAAGCTATCGGACCCCGAGGAGTTGGAAAAATTTGCCAGGGAACAATATTATCTGAAAAAGAAAAATGAGGAAATTTATTTAATTGAATATGCGGATAGTGTAAAAACCAAGGAAGATGAGTAAATCCGAACTCTTTAGCAATTTTCACGAGATTTCTTCCAAAGCATGGAAGCAAAAGATCCAGTACGAGTTGCAAGGTGAGGATTACAACAGTAAATTGGTTTGGGAATCTCCCGAGGGCATTAAGGTAAAACCCTTCTACAATACCGAAGATCTAAAGACGCTCGAGATATCCGGAGTACCAAAAGATAATGGTTGGAGCATAGCACAGGGCATATACGCCGGGAATGCCAAAATGGGCAACAAAAAAGCTTTGGATGCCATAACCAGGGGCGCTGAATGTATCTATTTTACCATTCCTTCCACAGAAATAAATATTCATGAACTGCTTCATGAAATTGATCTTGGCCAAACAAGTCTCCATTTTAATCTCCAATTTCTATCCTACGACTTTGTAAGATCGATTTTGGCTGCCACAGAAAACCATCATCACAAGGTCTTTACCAATATCGATATTATTGGTCATTTGGCAAGAAATGGCAACTGGCAATACAAGCTTGATCAAGATCATAAAATATTAGGGGAAATTCTAAATTTAAATCATGACCAAACCTTGGGTGTGGATGTGGCGCTCTATGGAAATGCTGGGGCAAATATGGTGCAGCAATTGGCCTATGCCCTTTCGCATGCCAATGAATATTTGAATCACCTTAACGACCACCATAAAGACAGGCTAAAAAGAACGACAATAACCTTTAAGGTCTCGGTTGGGGGCAACTATTTCTTTGAAATAGCCAAGTTGAGGGCACTACGGATTTTGTTCGGGACCCTTGCAAGGGAATATGGAGCTCTGGAGCAGTGCCATATTATAGCTACGCCCACTCTGAGAAATAAAACCTTGTACGATTACAACACCAATATGCTACGCTCGGCAACGGAATGTATGTCGGCCATTTTAGGGGAAGCTGATACGATATTAAATATGCCATATGACGCCATATACCATAAGGTGAATGAATTTGGGCAGCGTATGGCCAGAAATCAACTGTTGATCTTAAAGAATGAAAGTTATTTTGACAAGGTGAACAATGCGGCCGATGGGGCCTATTATATTGAGTCCATAACACATCAACTCTCTTCCAAAACTTTGGAATTATTTAAACAAATTGAAGCGGGCGGCGGATTTCTGGTGCAATTGAAGGAACATCTCATTCAGAAAAAAATAAAGGAAAGCGCCACCAAGGAACAGGAAAGCTTTAACAGCCGCGATAAAATCCTGGTAGGCACCAATAAATACGCATCCAGACTGGATAAAATGAAGGATGATCTGGAATTATACCCCTTTGTAAAAACCAACACTCGAAAAACCTTGATAGAACCGATTTTGGAAAAAAGGTTGTCCGAAGAATGGGAACAGGAACGCTTGAAAACTGAATAAAGCTGATACAACTGTTTTCCTAGGGCAATTTTATTTCTAAGCAGACAACTATAGTTTAGGACAAGAAGAACAAAAACATGGCAAGAAAAAATCTTCAACATATTCAACTCAAGTCCGTTCCAGAAAAAAATATTCCGGATCAAGAATCCGTTTTGCCATTCGAGACCTCGGAAGGAATAATCTTGAAAAAAAACTATACCAAGGAAGATATTGAGGGTTTGGAACATTTAAATTTTGCCGCGGGCATACCTCCATTTCTACGCGGGCCCTATTCCACCATGTATGTCAGTAGACCTTGGACCATAAGGCAATACGCGGGATTTTCGACCGCAGAGGAAAGCAACGCATTTTACAGACGAAATCTGAAAGCCGGACAAAAAGGACTATCCGTAGCTTTTGATCTACCAACCCATAGGGGATATGACAGTGATCATCCGCGGGTGGTGGGCGATGTTGGCAAAGCGGGCGTTGCCATTGATTCCGTAGAGGACATGAAAATTCTGTTCCAGGATATTCCATTGGATGAAATGTCGGTTTCCATGACCATGAACGGAGCAGTGTTGCCCATAATGGCCTTTTATATCGTAGCAGCGGAGGAACAGGGAGTTTCACCAAAAGATCTTTCTGGAACCATACAGAATGATATTCTTAAAGAATTTATGGTAAGGAATACTTACATCTACCCTCCTGCCCCATCTATGCAGATCGTTGCCGATATTTTTGAGTATTCCAGTAAGTTCATGCCGCAATTCAATAGTATAAGCATATCCGGCTACCACATGCACGAGGCCGGGGCAACTGCCGATATTGAATTGGCCTATACCTTGGCCGATGGATTGGAGTATATTAGAACTGGCTTAAAAGCAGGATTGAATATAGATGATTTTGCCCCAAGATTATCCTTCTTCTGGGGAATTGGGATGAATCATTTTATGGAAATTGCGAAAATGAGGGCGGGAAGAATGCTCTGGGCCAAATTGGTAAAACAATTTAACCCTAAAAATGAGAAGTCGCTCACCCTAAGGACCCATTGCCAAACCAGCGGCTGGAGCCTTACAGAGCAGGATCCTTTCAACAATATTACCAGAACGACCATAGAGGCGGCCGCAGCAGTTTTTGGAGGTACACAGAGCCTACATACCAATGCCTTGGATGAGGCCATAGCCCTCCCTACGGATTTCTCTGCGCGTATTGCCAGAAATACCCAATTGTACTTACAAAATGAGACCGAAATTACTAAAACTGTAGACCCTTGGGCAGGTAGTTATTATGTAGAAAAACTAACGGACGAAATTGCACAAAAGGCTTGGGCCCTTATAGAAGAGGTGGAAGAATTGGGGGGAATGACAAAGGCCATCGACGCTGGAATTCCAAAATTGAGGATAGAGGAGGCCGCCGCAAAAAAACAGGCCCGTATAGATAGTGGTAGGGATATCATTGTTGGTATTAACAAATACCAGTCCAAGACAGAAGATGAACTTCAAATACTGGAGGTGGATAATGCCGAGGTCAGAAAACAGCAATTGGCACGTTTGGAATTGGTCAAGGCAAATAGGAGTGAACATGAAGTGCAACAAGCACTTTTAGCACTTACCAAAGTTGCAAAAGAAAGAATGAAGCCCAATTCCTCCAAATCTGCCAACATAAATACCTTGGAAGAGGAAAATTTCTTAGCTTTAGCTATAAAGGCTGCTAGGGCAAGAGCTACGCTGGGCGAAATAAGCACTGCGCTGGAAAATGCCTTTGGCAGGCACAAGGCAATCATAAATTCGTTTACCGGGGTGTATTCAAAAGAAATAAAAGGGGATGACAGCTTTGGCATAGCCAGGCAAATGGCCGACAGCTTTGCCGAGCAGGAAGGCCGTAGGCCTAGAATAATGATTGCCAAAATGGGGCAGGACGGTCACGACCGAGGTGCTAAAGTTGTGGCAACGGGATATGCCGATCTGGGATTTGATGTGGATATTGGCCCGCTCTTCCAAACCCCGGCCGAAGCTGCAAAACAGGCCGTGGAAAACGATGTCCACGTACTGGGGATCTCATCCCTAGCAGGCGGACATAAGACCTTGGTACCTCAAGTACTACAGGAATTAAAAGCGTACGGGCGCGAAGACATTATGGTAATTGTGGGCGGGGTAATACCCAAACAGGATTATGACTTTTTGTATGAAGCTGGGGCGGCAGCAATATTTGGTCCCGGCACAAAAATTAGCGATACGGCCATCGAAATTTTAAAAATTCTAAGTACGTGATGTCCGCTGTTCTTGAACGGACAAAATGGGTTTAGCCTTCAAAACAAGCCGTGGACCACAATTAGTAATAAGCGCTAGGGCCAGGGTATTTTGCCAGTGATAGCTACTTTTTGAGACTTGATGCTACAATTTTCCTACAAGGTGGTTGAAGCTTCTAATAATGGGATTCCATTAATAAGTTGTGTATAAGTGATTCGCGAAAAAACAATAAACATGTAATGGCCTGAGAACAAATCCCATACAACTTTAACGTACTTTAACGCCAAAGACTACAGTTATTCACCCAGTGTTAACAAAATACATTTTATAACAACTTAAATAATCGTATTTTTACCCCCTAACTTACTATGATAATGGGCAAAATAATTGCTATTGCTAATCAAAAAGGTGGTGTAGGAAAAACTACTACTTCGGTAAATTTAGCCGCCTCTTTGGGTGTATTGGAAAAAAAAGTATTACTAATAGACGCTGACCCCCAAGCTAATGCAACTTCCGGACTAGGTTTGGATGTAGATAGTATTGAGTTGGGAACCTACCAACTATTGGAACATACCAAAACCGCCGAAGAAACCATCATAAAGACCTCCTCCCCAAATGTAGATCTTATCCCGGCGCATATTGATCTTGTAGCCATCGAAATTGAGTTGGTGGACAAGGACGATAGGGAATATATGATGAAAAAAGCCATTCGCCATCTAAAGGAAAAATACGACTATATTCTTATAGATTGTGCGCCTTCCCTAGGTCTCTTAACATTGAACGCCCTTACTGCGGCCGATTCTGTAATGATTCCCATACAATGTGAATATTTTGCATTGGAAGGATTGGGCAAATTATTAAACACCATTAAGAGTGTTCAAAAAATACACAATCCCGAATTGGATATAGAAGGAATGGTACTTACCATGTACGATTCCAGATTAAGGTTATCCAACCAAGTAGTGGAGGAGGTAAAAAAGCACTTTTCTGAAATGGTTTTCGACACCATCATACAAAGAAATGTAAGGTTGAGCGAAGCCCCTAGTTATGGTGAAAGCATTATTAAATATGATGCAAGTAGTAAAGGAGCTGCCAATTATTTAAATTTGGCAAATGAAGTAGTTGTGAAAAACAAGGAGACAGTATAATGGCGAAAGCGATAAAAAAACAAGCGTTGGGCCGCGGATTATCGGCCCTATTAAAAGACCCGGAAAACGATATTCAGTCGGCCACGGACAAGAATGCCGATAAAGTTGTGGGCAATATTGTGGAACTGGATATGGACGCAATAGACGTTAATCCATTTCAGCCCCGTTCCAATTTCAATGATGAAGCATTACAGGAATTGGCCTCTTCCATTAAGGAATTGGGGGTAATACAGCCAATAACCGTAAGAAAGCTTGATTTTAATAAATACCAATTAGTTTCAGGGGAACGTAGGTACAGGGCCTCCAAATTAATTGGCCTGGAGACAATACCGGCATATATCCGTATTGCCAACGACCAGGAATCCCTGGAAATGGCTTTGGTTGAAAATATTCAACGACAGGATTTAGATCCCATTGAAATTGCACTTTCCTACCAAAGGTTGATAGATGAAATTCAATTGACGCAGGAAAAAATGAGCGAACGGGTAGGCAAAAAACGCTCTACCATTACCAACTATTTGCGGTTACTGCGATTGGATCCCATTATACAGACCGGAATACGTGACGGTTTTGTAAGTATGGGCCACGGTAGGGCCTTGGTAAATGTGGAAAAAAAGCAGGACCAGATTGCCCTTTACGAAAAAATTGTAGGTGAAAATCTATCGGTAAGGGATACGGAAAAAGCAGTAAAGGACTATCAGGAAGGCAATAACCAGGTAGCCCCGGTTACGGCCCCATCTGGAAAAGAGCCAAAAAAAGTAGCCATAAACCCGGATTTCATTGACAAAAACCTTGGTGCCTTCTCAGATTATTTATCGGTAAAAGTAGATATTAAAGCCTCAGAAAAAGGCAAAGGAAAAATCACCATCCCCTTTCACTCCAAGGAAGAATTCAATCGGTTAAAAAAATTGATTACGGGTGAGTAAATATCTTGTATCACTGGCACTATATTTTCTTGTTATCACCTTTGGACTAGCGCAGGAGGAAGAAAACAATACCCAGGCATCAGATTCTATCACAACCTCCCTTAAAAAAGAGGGGATTACAGTGGTCGACACCCTTAAAGTCAAAAAAAGGGCCATCAATCCCTTGGCGCCCAGTAAGGCAGCCTTTTATTCCGCGGTTTTTCCAGGACTTGGTCAAATATATAACAAACGTTATTGGAAAGTTCCCATAGTCTACGCCATTATAGGCGGTGGAATATATGGCTACATATACAACGACGACCTATATGACCGTTTTAGGACGGCCTTTAAACGCCGCCAGGCCGGTTTTACGGACGATGAATTCTATGACCTTGGCACACCCAATGCCCCCGGGGCAGATCCTGACTTTTCGGAGGCGGCATTGGAAAGTGCGCAGGAAAGATACCAGGAAGATCGGGATTTATGGCTTTTGGTCACCATTGGGATGTACGCCCTAAATATTGTGGATGCCAATGTGGATTCGCATTTAAAGCAATTTAACGTGGATGATGACCTTAGTATGGATTTCAAACCATACTTGGACATGGACGCCATTACCGCCAAACCAGTCTATGGAATGGCTTTAACCATTAAGTTTTAATTTATGAATATTGCCTTGTTCGGATATGGTAAAATGGGTAAAATGATTGAAAATATCGCCCTAAAAAGAAACCATACCATTGTAGCTAAAATTGATTTGGACGCTACGGATATAAATTTTTCAGAAATTGATGTTGCCATCGATTTTAGTATGCCCAACGCCGCTTATGGAAACATTAAGAACTGTCTGGAACACAATGTGCCTATAATTTCCGGTACAACCGGATGGCTTCAGGATTACCAAAAGGCAGTGGACTTATGTAAAAAAAATAATGGAGCCTTTATTTATGCCTCCAACTTTAGTCTGGGTGTGAATCTTTTTTTTGAGCTGAACTCTTATTTAGCAAAATTAATGGCTTCCCAAGATCAATATAAGGTTGTGATGGAGGAAATCCACCATACCCAAAAATTGGATGCACCTAGTGGAACGGCAATTACTTTGGCCGAAGGTGTTATTGATAATACCAATTACATCGATTGGAAATTGGACAGCGCTGGGGACAGGGAAATTCCTATCACGGCAAAGCGTATCGCCGATACTCCTGGAACCCATACGGTATCTTATGAAAGCGAAGTGGATGGCATAGAAATTAAACATACCGCCCATAACAGGGAAGGTTTTGCCCTAGGAGCAGTGATCGCCGCAGAGTGGATCGTTGGAAAAACAGGGGTTTTCACAATGAAGGACGTGTTAAACCTTCGTTAAAGAACGTAACAAAGAACAACTTAAAATGACTTAACGGTTGATCAATTCTTTTCCAAACATCAATCATTAAATAACAATTACCGATATGAACGGCACTCAATGGATTATTTTTATTTTAATTATTCAGGTAATACATTTTTTAGGCACCTGGAAATTATATGTAAAAGCAGGACGTAAAGCTTGGGAAGCGGCAATCCCAGTTTATAATGCCATTGTGCTGATGCAGATTATCAATAGGCCTAAATGGTGGGTGATTCTACTTTTTATCCCGATCATCAATTTATTGATGTTTCCTGTAGTCTGGGTAGAAACCCTTAGAAGTTTTGGGAAAAATAGTTTATTGGATACCTGGTTGGCCATATTGACCCTTGGACTATATATTTATTATGTGAACTATTTTGTTGAGGACGTAAAATATATTGAAAATAGGGACATTCACCCCAAAACCGCACTGGGAGAATGGGTCAGCTCCATTGTATTTGCCATTGTGGCCGCTACTTTGGTCCACACCTACTTAATTCAACCCTTTGTTATTCCTACCAGTTCCTTGGAAAAAACCCTACTGGTGGGAGATTTCCTTTTCGTAAGTAAATTTCATTATGGGGCACGAATACCAATGACCACCGTAGCCGCTCCCATGGTCCACGATACCCTGCCTATACTAAAAACCAGATCTTATGTTGCGGATGTAGACCCTGCTACCTACAAAACTTCTGTTTGGAATAAATTACAACTCCCATATTTAAGGCTTCCCGGGTTTAAAAAGGTAAAACGAAACGATATTGTTGTATTTAGTTGGCCCGCAGATACCGTATACCAGTTTTTTAAAAGACAGCAAGGAGTACGCAAACCCATCGACAAAAAATCCAACTATGTAAAACGTTGCGTTGGGGTACCGGGAGATTCGTTGACCATTAAAGATGGCTATGTTTATATCAACGGTGAAAAAACGGTTTTACCCTATAGGGCAAAACCAGAATTCCTTCATACAGTTACAGTAGACGGACAATTTTCCAATGCCGCTATAGAACTATTGGGCAGGGAGAACCTATCGGGGAACGTTATACGTGTCCCCAACAGCTCTCTCCAACAGGAACGGGCTACAGAGGTAATTAAGGCCATGAATTTGGAACAGATAAAATCCGATACCTCTTATACCTATTACGCAGGTAATGTGGGCAACCAGAAGGTGAAGGACTATTTAAAGTCCGAAGACATGAACAACATGGCACTCTTTAATTTAACCGAGGCAGAGGCCAAAAATTATACAGGCAAGGATGGAATCGCCTCAATTAATAAATTTTCATATAAAAATCCCGATACTTCGGTTTTCCCTCAAGATCCGGCACATACAGGAACTGTGGACAATATGGGTACGATCTATATTCCCGAAAAAGGAAAAACGGTTCCACTTAACATAGAAGTACTTCCCATTTATGAAAAGATAATTAAGGAATACGAAGGGAATGACATTAAAGTGAACGGAAATCAGATCCTTATTAACGGTGAGGTTGCCAATTCCTACACATTTGATCAGAATTACTATTGGATGATGGGAGATAACAGACATAGATCTGAAGATAGTAGATTCTGGGGCTATGTCCCTGAAGACCATATAGTTGGAACGCCCATTTTTATATGGATGAGCATTGATGGTATTAACGATGGCATGAGCAATTGGAAGGTAAGATGGGACAGGGTATTTACTACCGTAAACGGAGATGGTGAGCCCACCTCTTACTTTAAGTATTTCCTTATCCTGCTGGCAGCCTGGTTCATATTTGATTTCTTTAGAAAAAAGAAGAAAGTGGACAATTAATGCTGCAATGATTCAATGTACCAATGGGACAACTATGGTTTCGAATACTGCCAATGGCCAACTAAACAATTATGCCATAAAAATACATATCTGCCAACAAAGGCAGCGTTTTAACTTGTGTTAGGTTAGGGATGTTTTGTCATTGCATTCAGGTCTCGACTCCGCTCGACCAGACAATCGATCGTCACTTCGAGCGGAGTCGAGAAGTCATTTCACGGTTATCTTGCCGCTATATAAGAAATCAATTTATAAATTGATACATTTTCGAATCGATATATTTTCAAATTAGACCATGAAACTGCTGCTACATCCAGGTTATTTTCCCAATATCGCCAACTTTGCCGCTATTGTTCAAAATGATATTTGTTGGGAAGTCATGGACAATTTTCAAAAACAAACTTTTCGCAATAGGTGTTATATATGCACGGACCTAGGGCTGCATATGCTCACTATACCTATAAAACATGTGGGGAACAAAAAAGGGAAACAAAGATACAGTGATGTACAAATGGACAACGATTACCCTTGGCAAAGACAGCATTGGCGAACCTTGGAAACAGCTTATAGGACCTCTCCTTTCTTTGAATTCTATGAAGATGATATCGCCCCGTTGTACCACAATACATTCCACTCCTTAATGGATTTCAACTTGAAGACAATCGAAACCATTTGCGATTGTCTGCAAATTAATATGCCTTTGGACAGGACCGAAGTCTTTGAAGTTGATGTTACCGACAAAAGTGATGGGAGGATTTTAATAAATTCCAAAACAAAGCTTCAATTTCAACAGCCGGAATATGTGCAAGTATTTGAGGACAGAAATGACTTTATTCCCAATTTAAGTATTTTGGACCTTTTATTCAATGAAGGTACCAACGCCTTGACCTACCTGAAAAACTTGAACCTAAACCTGCAAAATGCTTAGGTTTTTCCTACATTATGGCATTCATTTTATACTTCCAATTATTATTGGTCTGGTATTCTTTAAGGATCACCGTCTAAAAATAATCTTGATACTGTTGGCCGGAATTCTTTTAGATTTAGATCATCTATTGGCAGATCCTATTTTTGACCCAGGCCGATGTAGTATTAACTTTCACCCCCTTCATACTTACTGGGCCATAGCAGGTTATTTCCTTTTGCTTTTTTTTACAAAAACCAGGGTCTTCGGGATTGCCTTTTTAATACATATTTTGGCCGATACCGTAGACTGCTATTTAATGTAAAGTAGTTTCAGTCCACGAATTTTCGGATTACAAAATACACTTCCCCTGTTCTGTCAATTTATAGTTGGCGGCCTCATTACCAGCCGTAATGTAGCATAATAACAACCATGTTAGGCCTCCTTAGAAGTGCTTAAGGAAAAAATTGCTATTTTGTATAGAATTTTAACAAGGGTAAATATAATCGACAAAAAATGAAAGATCGCAAATCTACAAATTCAAGTGCCCCGGGCAGAAGGGATTTTATAAAAAAATCGGGGATAGCAATTATAGGAGGTTCCTTGACCTATCCTGCCATTTCCTTTGGAGCAACAAATGCTTATAAAGACTCCCCTCTAAAGGTAGGCCTTATCGGTTGTGGTGGACGGGGAACCGGAGCTGCCGCCCAGGCCTTGGAAGCCGACCCCAATGTAGTTCTTTACGCCATGGGCGATGTTTTTGAAGATAGACTGGAGGAAGCACATTCCGCCCTGCTGAAGATTGCCGGCGACAAAATAAAAGTAGAAAACAAAAACAAGTTCATTGGATTTGACGCCTATCTAAAGGTAATTGATTCTGGAGTAGACGTAGTCTTATTGACAACGCCGCCCGCATTTAGGCCAGACCATCTTACGGCAGCAGTAAATGCCGGAAAACATGTTTTCTGTGAAAAACCGGTAGCGGTGGATGCTCCGGGCGTGCATAAAGTAATGGCAGCGGCAAAAATGGCCAAGGAGAAAAACCTTTCCCTGGTATCCGGCTTTTGTTTTAGGTATGACTATCCCAATAGAGCTGTATATGGACGGGTTTTGGATGGAGCTATTGGAGATATCAGAACCGTTACCACTTTCCGCCATGGTGGGGAAGCTTGGTACAAGGAACGACAACCAGACTGGACCGATATGACATACAATTTGCGCAACTGGTATTATTACAATTGGTTGTCTGGCGATTTTGTTGTAGAACAGGCCGTTCACAGTTTGGACATGATGTCGTGGGTAATGGGTGATAAAATGCCCATAAGTGCCACTGGAACTGGCGGGAGACAAGTTAGGGTAGACAAAAAGTACGGCAATATATTTGATCATTTTGCCGTGGAGTTCGAATACGGGAATGGTGCAAAAGGGTATCATTTTACTAGGCAACAAAGCGATACTTCCCACAAAAACAGTGTTGAAGTTTTTGGCAGTGAGGGTAGTGCCATAGTACATATTGGACGTAGGTATGAAATAACAGGAAAGAATAAATGGACCTATGAGGGGGAACGAAACAATATGTTCCAGACAGAACACGATGAACTATTCGCTTCCATTAGAAATGGAAACCCGATCAACAATGGCGAATGGATGGCTACCAGTACCATGTTGGCCATATGGGCACGAATGGTAGGCTATACCGGCCAGACCATTAGCTGGGAAGAAGCCTTTAATTCACAAGAAAGACTTGGTCCCAAAGTGGATGAATATAATTGGGATTTAAAATGGCCCACACAACCCGTGGCCATTCCCGGTAAAACTAAATTTGCATAATTTATACAAACAGGTTTAAGGCTAAATAACGGGTCTCAAAAGTATTGTGACTCCTAGCAATCTATCAATTATCACAAACAAAACATCCAAATGAACATATCTACAAACCTCTGCCTATTGTTTGCCTTGGGAGCAAGTCTAAATGTCTTGGGCCAGAGCAAACCAATAAGCTTCGGTACCGAAATTACCTTGGAACAATTGGCCAACAAAAAAAAGGTCAAGGAGAAACCCATTAACTGGATCAACGTAAATACAGATCCGGAAACTTGGCGAAAAGAAAAGGACCTCTTAATTTGTTCCGGTCTGCCCATTGGCGTTATGCGCTCCGAAAAGCAATATGAGAACTTTATCATGCTTGTGGAATGGCGACATATGGAAGCAGGCGGAAATTCAGGAGTATTTGTGTGGAGCGATGCCATACCCGGTGAAAAAGATCGCTTACCGGGAGGCGTGGAAGTACAAATGCTGGAACTGGATTGGGTAAACCAAAATATACGTGATGGGGTTAAGCCTCCTATAGCATATGTACACGGAGAACTTTTTGGGGTAGGTGGAGTAGTTACCGAACCGGACAACCCAAGGGGCACTAGAAGTAAATCTATTGAAAATAGGGCCCTTGGCAAAGGCCAATGGAACAGTTACAAAGTTGTATGCGTTGATGGAACCATAAAACTCTCTGTAAATGGGAAGTTTGTAAATGGCATTAGTAAATCATCCATCAAAAAAGGTTACTTATGCCTGGAGTCTGAAGGCGCAGAAATCCAGTTCAAAAATTTTCAAATAATAGAATTACCTCCCGGGGTTACCTCGGAGGCACAAACTGCCAAGAAAGTATTTTAATGGTTGGTTTTCTATTGAAACAATTCCCAACGCCTATATTAAGCAACGTGAGTTCGACATAAAAATATTATCAACACATTGATTTAGCGTAAATTAAAATAAATGCTACGGTCCCCTCGAACGGAGTCGAGAGGTTTTTTGACTGTAATGTATTTACAATGAGGTCTCGACTCCGCTACCATCGACATCTTTATTAAGGATCTCGATATTAATGATTATGAACAGGGCAACTGTAGTCACTTCGACAGAGTCCCTTTTCGGGACGACGAGAAGTCACACTGGCCGGGAGCTAGATGTGCGATTTCTCATATGCATTCGAAATGACAACCTGGAAACCTTCAATTTATAACTGAAACCTTTGACTGTCTCTCTAGCTGTATCGTATTTGTTATGTACTTCAAAATCAAATTTTTAAAATATATATCGAACTCACGTTAAGTAGAAATCTTAAAGCGTAATAAATTAAGTATTCCTATAATTAGGCAGGTAAACTACTTGGAGCCAATTTTAATCGATGCCATGACCGGGAAATGATCCGATAATTTTATGTCGAAATTTTTGTGAGCCATGATTTCAAAGGTTTCATCGGCCAAAATAAAATCTATCCTAACCGGATAATATCTAAAATTAAAGGTCCGGCCATAACCAGTTCCCTGTTCTGTAAAGGAATCTTGCATATCCCCTTTGATTACCTTATAGACATTGGAAAACTGGGTGTTGTTAAAGTCCCCACATACAATTTTCTTATAGGGAGTGGCTTCAATATCCTTTTCTACCAATTGCGCCTGCTCCCCTTGTTTTGCAAAGGATTTACTCAACCTTTTTAACAATCTTCCCTTGGGCTCATTTGATAGTCGCCTTACACTGGGTATGATCCTATGCGACTCCAAATGAAGGTTATAAACCCGTATGGTGTCCTTTTTAACAATGATATCGGCAAACAAGGCATTATTTCCACTATCGGGAAAATCCATAGATCCACTATTGATAATGACGAATTTTGAATAAATAGCTTGGGTGGATTTCCCTTCATTGGATCTATAGTCTGTAATAAATTTAAAGGGATACATTTTCTTAAGCTGCCTATCCTTGATACGATCAAACTCTTGAATACACAATATGTCAGGGGCTTCCGAGGAAATAAATTCCATTATACGCCCCTCAGCCGATGGGTCATTGAGCAAATCGTACTTATTGAACCCCCTAACGTTGTAACTCATGATACTCAGATCGCTTTCCTCAATCACCTCTTCGGCCAATTTAAACCTGAAAAAGTTGCCCAAACAAATATAACCAAGCAACAACACAAAGCCGGACAACAATAATTGTCTCTTTCTTTTAGCCAACCAGTACGTCAAAAAAAGTAAATTAAAAAGTACCAATACAGGTACCGTAAGGCTCAGAATAGAAAAATAAGCAAAATGCGTCACAGGAATTTGCGGCACAAAACAGGAAATAAACAACAGAAGTGCAAAAATGGCATTTATGAAGAACAGGAATTTATTAATGAAATTAAGGTTCTTCACGTTTTATTCTTTTCCTGCCTTAAATAAAAAATCTTTTTCAGCCTTGGAAAGACTTTCGTAACCAGACTTGCTAATCTTATCCAAAATAGCATCTATTTTACGTTGCCGACTCTCTTTATCATAATTGTCAGTACTGCCACCTCCTCGGCTCTCTTTGCGATATACTGTTTTTAAGGGTGCTTTTCTTTCACTACGCTTAAACAAATTGGCAATGGCATCCAAAAGCTTCGCAAAACCGCTACCAATATCGTTGCCGTTAAAAAGCTGTCGCGCATAAAAATAACCTAATGCGGCACCACCCAAATGAGCCAAACGGCCACCTACATTACCTCCTATTGAAATCTGAATGAGATCCAGCAGCACTACAAAAACCCCAATATGCCAAAGCTTTACATTAAAAAAGATAACCCTCACCTCCTGATTGGGCAAATAGGAACACACAAATATAAGTACAGCTGTAACCCCGGCAGAGGCACCGATTAAGGATGTATTTATCCCTAATAGGGCGGGGAATATATTATAGCTCAACAAGAATATCATCCCACCAAGTATAACCCCTAAAAAATATACATTGAGAAACCTGCGGTTATCGAAGAGGTTCAAAAAAATTCTACCTGCAAAATACAGCATCAACATGTTCCAAAAAATATGGCCCAAGCCGGAATGGAAAAAAGAATAGGTAACAATGGACCATGGCTGGGTAAGAAAATGAAAAAAGTCTTTAGGAAGTTCAAACCAGCCAGTGATGCTATCACCAGAAAAACCAAACAATATCTTTAACAGTCCACTTAGAATAAATACCGCTACATTAATGACTATAAGCCTTTCAGCAATATTTAACCTGTTGTAATAATATCTAATGTTCTGATTGCCCATTATCTGTCCCAGCGATTGTTGTTAAACTGATTTTTTTTCCAATACCACATCATAATGAACCCGAACAAGGCCCCGCCCACATGGGCAAAATGCGCTATTCCATTTCCAAAAATAGAATACCCGGTAACCCCAGAGAATAGATCAAGTCCAATTAATACCGGGATAAAATATTTGGCCTTTACAGGTACTGGAATAAACATTAAAAAAAGTTCACTGTTGGGGTAAGACATTCCAAAGGCCACCAACACCCCGTATATGGCACCAGAGGCTCCTACCGCCGGGGTGTTAAATGCCCCCAAAAAATTATCTATGGTACTTTTGGAGGCCACATCGTACCAACTGGGACTATATTTACCACCGGTAATAATTTCCAATATCTGTTCTTTGGGAATTCCTGCGCTTATCAATGCATCCATTCCCTGATTAAAATAATAGTAATTAACCCCAGTATGGATCAAAGCTGCCCCAATCCCGGCCGAGAAATAAAAGAAGAAAAATTTATTTCTTCCCCACATACGCTCCAGTGGCGAACCAAAGGCCCATAACGCATACATATTGAACAAAATATGCATAAATCCACCATGCATGAACATATGCGATAAAACCTGCCAAAACCCAAAATTTTCATTTTTCGGAAACCAAAGGGAAAACCATTGGTACATTTGATCGCCGTATAGTTGTGTCGCCACAAAAAACAGCACATTTATAATTATCAAATGCTTTACTGCGTCCGTAATCCTACCCATTTATATAAATTTTTTATCAATATCGTCCTCGGTAATGGTGACGTATATTGGCTTATTAAAAGGACTAATCCCAGATTCCTTACAGGCAAACAAATCGTTTACCAGTGCCAGCTGGGAATCGCTGTCCAATATCTCTCCTGTTTTTACCGATAGGGATTTGGCCAAGGTTTTTGCCAGTATATCGGTTTGCGAAAAACCATCGACCACAAAATCCTGTTGATAATCCGATATCAATTGATCTAGAATAATACCCACCTCACTCTCGGGGACGGACAAGGGCACCCCTGTAACCGTTACCTCTTCTTCACTGATATTATCAAAAACAAAGCCCACAGTGGTTAAGCTATCTTGAATTTCCTCGATAATGGCGCAATCGGATTTGGAAAATGTCAAAGATAAGGGAAATAACAATTGTTGGCTAACTGCCTCCTTGATGGTGATGTTCTTCAAAAACTTTTCGTAGAGCACCCGTTGATGGGCCCTACTTTGATCTATGACCACCATCCCAGATTTTATAGTGGTTACAATGTATTTTCTTCTTAATTGAAAAGTGGTCGTACCCGTGTCAATGATCTCTTTTTTATTTTCAAAAATAGAACCTGTTATAGTATCGGATTCGAAGCTTACACTACTAAACCCTGAATTTTTCCCTATATTGGATTCCATTCCAACATATAGGCTATCCCAACTTTTTGTATTCTGTTTATGAAAGCTCGGCCTCTGGGCTGTTCCGGTTCCTGAGCCATCCTTAAAAGGGTTAAAACTGGAATCCACGTTAATTCTGGGTAATTCCGCCGATTTATCCTTGTAGTTGTATGGAGTTTCCAAGTTTTGGTCCTGCTCAAAATCCAAGGACGGGATTACATTGAATTGACCCAAACTATGCTTTACCGTCGACCTCAAAATAGCATAAAGAGTATGCTCGTCATCAAACTTAATTTCCGTTTTGGTGGGATGGATATTGATATCTATAGAACCCGGATCTACGGTTAAATACAAGAAATAGCCTGGATGGTTCTCCTTTTTTATAAGTCCATCAAAAGCCCCTAAAATAGCGTGATGCAGGTATGGGCTTTTTATAAACCTATTGTTTACAAAAAAGAACTGCTCCCCCCTACTCTTTTTGGCATATTCCGGCTTACTTATATAGCCGCTTATTTGCACTACCTGGGTATCCTCATTTACCGGAACCAACTTTTCATTGGTCTTGGCACCAAAAATATTCACTATACGCTGTCTACTGTTGGAAGTGGGCAGGTTGAACAATTCACTACCGTTATTATAAAAGTGAAAATTGATCGTTGAATGGGCCAGGGCCACCCTATGAAATTCATCCATAATATGACGAAGTTCCACATTGTTGGATTTCAGGAAATTTCGTCTGGCAGGAATATTGAAAAACAAATTCTTTACCATCATGGATGTTCCCTTCGGAGCCACGGTTACCTCTTGTGAGATAATCTTACTGCCCTCTATCTTTATATGCGTTGCCACCTCATCTTCAGCTGTTCTTGTCTGCATTTCCACATGGGCAATAGCAGCGATGGAGGCCAAGGCCTCTCCCCTAAAACCCTTGGTATTTAACTGAAAAAGATCTTCCGCTTTTTGAATCTTGGATGTTGCGTGCCGCTCAAAACTTAGTCGGGCATCGGTAACACTCATTCCTACACCATCATCAATTACCTGTATAAGTGTCTTTCCTCCGTCCTTTACCACTAATTTTATAGTAGAAGCCCCTGCATCAATGGCATTTTCCATAAGCTCCTTCACTACCGAGGCAGGACGTTGAACTACTTCCCCTGCGGCAATCTGATTGGCAACATGGTCTGGCAAAAGCTTAATAATATCTGCCATTATCGAGTTATAAAGATGGATAGATCGAAATCTATGATGTAAAGAAAAATAAGAATCAGAATGGCAATTATTATAAGGGTTCTAATTTTTTGATTTCGGCTACCAGATCGTTTTAAATCGTCCATAGCCCTGCCGAACTTGCCTTTAAGTCCCCTACGGCCGTCCATAGTTGGCCTGAATTTGTCCAGTTTGTGTTCTATTTTGTACGGACTACCCTCACCTTTATCATCGTAGTAGCGAGGTGTATAATTGAACTTTTTGTTTTTACGTAATTTCGAAAACTTTCCCATAATCCTTATTGTTTCAAAGTTACTCAAAAACAAAAAACATGCCTTAAATCCCTTGCCAAAAAATGTTAACAATTATTGGAAAGACGCCTATTTTTCATCTAAAACAACAGGCTGAATAAAGAAAATTTCAGAAACTAGCCAAGGCTTGCCATCTTTATGGCCGCTATAGCCGCCTCGGAGCCTTTATTGCCATGTTTGCCCCCACTACGATCTATAGCCTGCTGCATATTGTTATCCGTAAGTACACAAAAAATAACTGGCACTTTGGTACTTACGTTCAAATCCATTATCCCTTGGGCCGTGGCACTACAAACAAAATCGAAATGTTTGGTCTCTCCCTGAATTACGCTTCCAATAGCAATTACCGCGTCTACCGGCTTGGTTTCGATCAACTTCTTGGCCCCGAAAGGAAGCTCAAAACTCCCTGGAACGTTCCATCGAATAATATTTTCCGTATTGGCGCCGCAGTCCAAAAGCGCCTCCATAGCCCCCTCGTAAAGTCCTTCGGTAATTGCCTCGTTCCACTCTGAAACAACAATCCCAAACCGAAGATCCTTCGCATTTGGGATTGTTGCTTTATCGTAAGCCGATAAATTTTTATTAGCCGTAGCCATATTAGTTGTTTTTTGCCTTACCTATAAAGGCATCTATTGTCCTAGCCTCTTCCGAGTTTGGATATTCATCCTTTATTCTTTGGAAGTATTTAAGGGCCTTATCATTTTCCTTTAAATCCAATGCGGTAACACCAGCCTTATATAAGAATTTAGGCGTAGTAAAATCATTGGCACTATGGGCAACAGCTTGCTCATAGTATCCCAAGGCATCACTTGGTTGGTTCAATTGCAAGAAAGCATCGCCCAATCCCCCTTTGGCCAAGGCCCCCAAGATCATATCATCAGAAGAAAATCCTTCCAAATAATTGATGGCCTCATCGTACTTCTGCATATTCAAAAATGCCATCCCGGCAGAATATTTAGCCAAATTAGCTGCAGGAGTACCGTTGTACTCTTCAATGATATCCAAAAAACCATACTTACCTTCTGCCCCGTTCAAGGCCAAGGTAAAAAGGGAATCCTTTTCGGCAGTAGCCGACAATGCTTGGTCAAAATATTGTTGGGGATATAACATTTCATTGGCAGCACTTGCTTCTTTTGGCTTCTCCACAAACTGAAAATATGCCAAATACCCCAAAACCGCCACGGCAATCACCCCAATGACACCAAGAATATAATTTTGATTTCTGGAAACCCATTCCTCCGATCTGGAAGCACCTTCATCCAGCGAACTAAATACTTCTGCAGTTGTACTTTCCTGCTCATCCAACAAAATCTCCTCCTCTTTATTTTTAGGTTTAAAACCTCTTTTCTTGTATGTTGCCATTTTTGAATTTTATTAATCGCGCAAAAATAAAGTTTTTATCCAAAACCGAACGGGTATTTATTCGTTATTTTTGGATATTTTATAGTTTCCGGGAGGATTAAAAATAAATATTTTACAAGCCAGAATGTTTCTAAAGAAATTATCACTTATTAATTATAAAAACTTTGCGTCCGAAAATTTCGAATTCGATTCTAAAATAAATTGTTTTGTGGGCGATAACGGGGTAGGCAAGACCAATGTTTTGGATGCCATTTACCATCTTTCCTTTGGAAAAAGTTACTTTAATCCAGTTGCCACCCAAAATATAAAGCACGAAGAGGATTTTTTCGTGATCGATGGGGAATTTCAAAAAAATGATAGGGAGGAAAGGATTCTCTGCAGCCTAAAAAAGGGAATGAAGAAAATCATCAAGCGCAATGGAAAGGCCTATGATAAATTCTCTGACCATATAGGCTTTCTGCCCTTGGTCATTATATCGCCAGCAGACCGTGATCTAATTATTGAAGGCAGTGAAACCAGAAGAAAATTTATGGATGGGGTAATTAGCCAGTCCGACAAGGAATACCTGCAAAATCTTATCAAATACAATAAAACCCTAAGTCAGAGAAATTCCCTTCTAAAGTATTTCGCCGTTAACCAGACTTTTGACAAAACTACCTTGGCCATCTATAATGAACAGCTACAGGACTATGGAAGTACAATATTCCATAAAAGGGCCAAATTCCTGGAAGAGTTCATACCAATATTCAAGGAACAGTATTTGGCCATTTCGGGCGGAAAAGAACCTGTAAATTTAACATATGATAGCAAATTATTGGACAATGAACTCTTAACTTTATTGGAGAGGAATCTAGAAAAAGATAAAGCCCTCCAATATACCAGTGTTGGCACACATAAAGACGACCTGAACTTTGAGATAGACGGTCACCCCATTAAAAAATTTGGCAGCCAAGGGCAGCAGAAATCATTCTTGATCGCCCTAAAACTGGCACAATTTTATTTTATAAAAAAACAGGCCGGAACTACGCCCTTGTTACTTTTAGATGATATTTTTGACAAATTGGACGAAAACAGGGTGGCCCAAATCATTAATTTGGTGGATGAAGAAAATTTTGGACAAATATTTCTCAGTGATACCCATGCCGACAGAACCGAGGAAGTTGTAAAAAAAATTCACCAATCCTATAAGATATTTAAGTTGTAGTATGCGAAATGTTTTTATTATTGTTATCCTAATTAGTCTGGTTGGCTGCCGAAACAAGGTGAACAAATTGGATTTACCCCATTTGAACGGCTACTGGGAGATAGAAAAAGTTACTTTTCCAGATGGTTCCAAGAAGGAATATACAGTGAATACCAGTATAGATTATATTGAAGTGAAAGAGCACGAAGGATTTAGAAAAAAGGTACAGCCAAATTTTAATGGCACCTATGTTACTTCCAATGATGCAGAATTGTTTACCATATACGAAAACGAAGGCGTTTTTAACTTAAATTACAAAACAGACCTGAGCGAATGGCACGAAAAAATTATAAGTCTCTCTGAAAATAAATTTATAGTAATAAGTGAAGAAAATATAAAATACCACTACAGGAGATTTGAACCCATTAATCTTGAACAATAATGGCCAAAAGAAAAAATGACAACCTTCGCCTAGGTGAAGCCTTACAGGAATTTATTGCCGAAAACAAATTACAAAAGGGAATGGACCGTGTTAATGCCCGGGAAGCCTGGAAAAACCTAATGGGAAACGGGGTAAATAACTACACCACAGCTATTGAATTGAGGAACGATACGTTATTTGTATCGCTTTCCTCTTCGGTCCTCAGGGAGGAGTTAAGCTTGGGCAAATCAAAGATCATTAAATTATTGAACGAGGAATTGGGTAAGGATCTAATCACAAAAATTGTTCTTAGATGAGCTACCGTTCCTGTCTAACTAAAAAACCACGCCCTTGGGCGTGGTTTTTAATTCTATAAGCAAAATTTTCTTAAAAAATTTCCCTGCCAGCAAAATGAAATGCACCTTCTATGGCAGCATTTTCGTCACTATCAGAACCATGTACTGCATTTTCAGCTATTGAGGTAGCGAACAATTTTCTTATAGTCCCCTCTGCTGCATCTGCAGGATTTGTTGCCCCGATCAAGGCGCGAAAATCTTCAACTGCATTATCCTTTTCCAGGATAGCAGATACAATAGGCCCCCTGGTCATGAAATCTACCAATTCCCCAAAAAACGGACGTTCCTTATGTATTGCATAAAACGCCTGCGCATCCCTTCTGCTCAACTGCGTATATTTCATTGCCACGATCTTGAATCCGGCCGAAGTTATTTTGTCCAAGATTCCACCGATATGTCCATTCTCAACGGCATCGGGCTTAATCATGGTAAAAGTTCTGTTTGTGCTCATTACTCTAAAATTTTGCGCAAAAATACGTTTTATTCTAAAACTCACAATATTTGGGGAATATCTTATGGTCCATGACACACTTTATCGATAATGCCCACCATTTCAAAGTGCTTTTTAACCCCCAATGCAAAACCATATCCCTTTTGTACCACATAGTCCCTATATTTGTAGCACTATAAACACAGGCCATTAACTTTTGGAGTTAACCCAAAAAATAATTGTATCGGATGAAAAAAGCTTTCTTTAAACTTTTGGCTAAATTGAACAAGTTGGTATTGCCGTCCTATTCCAAAAAGCAATTGGACCTATCCAAAGCCACAAAAATGCAAATGGCAATTATAGGTTGGCGTTACCTGGTAACCACAAATGCCTTGGATTAATACCGTATAAGGGCCTCAACCGGGTAACCAGATAACTTGTCCCGACCCTTTAAAAACTCTAGCTCCAATAAAAAGTTACATTGAACAACTTCTCCACCCAACTTTTCTATAAGTTTACAAACGGCTTTTGCCGTCCCTCCGGTAGCCAGGACATCATCATGAATAAGCACCTTCTCCCCTTTTAAAATGCTATCCACATGAATTTCCAGCTCATCCGTACCATATTCCAGGGCATAGGGTTCACTAATTATTTGATGAGGTAATTTTCCACGCTTTCTCACCGGAACAAAGCCGGCATTGAGACGGGTAGCCAATAGGGGCGCAAAGAAAAATCCGCGACTCTCCATACCTACCACTTTATCCACTTTTTTATTTTTGATAAGCTCAAACAAGGCTTCGGCTGCGCTCGCCAAGGCGTTAGCGTCCTGTAATAAGGGAGTAATATCTTTAAAAGAGATTCCTTTTTCAGGAAAATCCGGGATATCCCGAACATATTTCTTAAAATCCATTTATTTTGGTTGCTGTAATTTTGTCGTAAATTTAAAAAGAAATATATTTGCAGCCCGTTAAACGGGAAAAATGAATTTTTACAACGGCCTCGTGGCGCAACTGAATAGCGCATCTGATTACGGCTCAGAAGGTTACTGGTTTGAATCCAGTCGAGGTCACGAATAAATAGTACAATAAGAAAAAACGCCAAGCAAGCTTGAGCGTTTTTTTGTTTGTACTATTTTCAAAGCGGAGCTTTGCAGGATGTGCGACAGTAAATCCTGTCGAGGTCACAACAAGCAAGAAACCACGTCTTTTAAGGCGTGGTTCTTTGTTTATTGGAAAAAGCTAAACGAAGTTTGAGGTTTTGGAATAAAAAAAGAACCAGCAGCGATAGCGGAGCGGTTTCTTATTTGCAGCTTTGAGCAGCAAGGAAAACCGCAGGTAATCCTGTCGAGGTCACAACAAGCAAGAAACCACGTCTTTTAAGGCGTGGTTCTTTGTTTATTGGAAAAAGCTAAACGAAGTTTGAGGTTTTGGAATAAAAAAAGAACCAGCAGCGATAGCGGAGCGGTTTCTTATTTGCAGCTTTGAGCAGCAAGGAAAACCG
>TARA_R110000796_G_scaffold77799_6_pt1 | contig 30641 bp, 27 predicted proteins | sample TARA_R110000796 | Tara Oceans TARA_R110000796 (sample SAMEA4397815) | marine metagenome | biome: Polar Biome; feature: [SRF] surface water layer (ENVO:00010504); material: water (ENVO:00002006), including particulate matter (ENVO:01000060) such as... | depth 5 m
TTTTCAGCATCGACCACCATTGAACGAAATTTATAAATACTAAATTCCTTGCCATGTTGTCCAACTCTTTTTTGGGTATAAAAAAGAGGCCCTCTATTAAACAACAGATTTAATAAAAAGACGAATGGGGTAGCCAGAGCGAATATAATACCAACGAAGAGGGCAAGGGAAAAATTAATCAAGAAATTAAATATCTTAATTAAATACCTTATTTTTTTATTCTTGAATTGAAGTATTTCATAAAAGCTATCATTATGGGATTTTATGGGTAATGCCTCATAAGTATTTTCGTAAAAGGAGGTAAAGGAAATAACTTCCTTACCCCTTAGCATGGATCTAAGAATTATTTTTTCTAGTTCCTTAGGTAAATTATTATAACTCTTGGTGTTGATGATCCAAGTGTCTATTTTTTCGGCTGCCGTTAGAAAGTATTTTTTATTGATCAATGTATTTTGATCTATGGAAAATGTAAGTTTCACTTTGTAAAAAGTTTCCATATCAATTCCATTGATCGCAGCCATATCTGCCCGCAAACTGTCATAAGTAGCGTCCTCATAAATGTAAATAACGTTTTTAGTTACGGGAATGATTTTGAAAACATTACTAAAAAATAAACGCCATAGACCAATTTCTACAGGAGTTAACAAAAGAAAAATTAGCAAAGGTCCCCTCCAGAAACTGATGTCATAAAAAATAACACAAGAAATGAAAACCACAAAGACATATAGGGATGATATGTAAACGGATTGTGGCAGAAAGTATCGTCGCTTAGAGACTTTTTCAAGATTATAAAAGTCCAAAATATATGCTAAAACCAAATAAGAAGTTATACCAATGGCGAAAACACTAAATTTTAGTTTAAAAGAAATAAATTTTTCATCTATGGCATAGTTCACCAATAAATTCAGGGATGCCAAAATTATTAAGGTATCACCTACAAGGAGAATAAATTTTCTTTCAACTGAGTTTAAAATGGAAATTTTTGGCATTAGAGGGAAAATATCTCAAATATATGATTTCAATTTCATAAAAATTGCTGAAACCAAATAAAAGCATGATTTAAAAAAGGACAATCCTTCTTCTTCCCTATAGATTTTCCATTCATACTTAAGAAGATTAAATTTATTAGAAGAAATAGAATCATTACCTATTCGATAACTACTTAGGCACTCACTTAGGCCATAGCCATTAGTTTTTTTTAGCAATTTTAACCAAAGCGCATAGTCTTGACGCTTTCGTATTGCCGGCATGTACTGCTTCCCAAAAAAATCTACATCAAATATTACAGTTAAGCAGCCTATTGGATTTTTAAACAAAGCCGTTCTATAGGATACAACTGGTTTTGCTTTGATTAATTTTGAGATCTTTTGGCCAGCTTCATTTACCAAATCATAATCCGTAAAGGTAAAATGATGGTTGTTTGCCTCCATGAAGCCTATTTGCATACGAAGCTTTTCTGGATGCCATATATCATCACTATCCAAAAAAGCGATATACTTTCCTTTTGCAGATTTAATAGCAGTATTCCTGGCAATTCCGGCGCCGCTATTAGTTTTGAGTTTAATATATTTTACCCTGGTGTCAGATTGTAGAAATTTGTCAACGATGGCTTTACTATTATCCGTTGAACAATCATCCACTAAAATATGCTCCCAATTTTTATATGTTTGAGAAATAACAGATTGGATACATTGCTCTAAAAATTTTTCAGAGTTATATACAGGCGTAATGATTGAGACCAAGTTCATTAATTTAGATTTTTTTCTGCTGAACATAGGTGTTCAATATAACACCCATAGTTATTCTGAAAGTGTAACGTTCTCCACTTTGATTATTTTGCTTTTTGTACATCCTCGGAAAATTCCAAAAGAAAATTCTTTATACTTTTTCAAACTCGGTTTAAATTCTTGAATAACGTACACGGAATTGCCGTACTTATAGGTGTTTTCGGGCGTTATACTAAAATCCCATCCTTCGAAACCATGTTCAATTCTATCAGCTGGAAGTTTCTCCCGATTTTCATCATAGGCTATACCATGAAAATAAAATCTACAGCCGTTCCAATCTTTATCATTAGTAGATAGAAAGTCAAATTTAAAATAAATCTTATTACCGTCTTTAATTTTTATTTCCCTTAAAATCAAATCTTCACGAATGGCCAGAGAATCCTGAAAAATAGATTTAGTATGATCATTGTCTAAATCATTCTGAATTTTAAGAATATTCTTATCCTTGGAAACATCATTATAAAAAATAAAATACTTATCGTACTGAATATTGGAATTAAAAATATTAGGCAGTAAATATGTTGTCAACTGTTTGTTATTCTTTACCTCTGAAATAAGAACTACATCATTATTCTGAAAATCAGCGATACTATTCCTAATAAAACTCTTGAAGTTTATACCATTGGTGAGTATTGCCGAAGGTAGTTGAATTTTTGATGAAAAAGCTTCAAAACTATGTTCTTTTGGGTAATCAATTGTTACCAATCTGCGATTCTCTTTTTCAGAAATGCTTTCAATAACCTTAGTTATGTTTTCTTTTGAATTCGGAAAAATAGTTTTCAAATAATTCTTAGTATGACCCCAAATGGGTAGAAAAATGAGTAATGCGATTACTAAATAAAGATAAATCGGTTTTACCTTTTCCTTTAAGTCATTTTTCAGAATTTGCATGACTATTCGATCTAACATTACTCCAGTGATCAATATCAAGGCCGTAAGAAAGGGTAGAATGTTCCTATCAATATATACAGTTTGTTTTACAATCATGACAGTAGACAATAAGATTATAGATATAAAACCCAACCAAATTACAACTGATTTTCTAGGGGACGATCTCAAACCAAAAAATATAATCACGGGGAATAAATATATCAATCCCCCTAAGGAAGAGAATATCTCACTTAACATTCTCTTCAAATTATATAACTTGAAATTATCAACAACTTGCCCTTTGTTGCCAGTAGCATATTGCCAAAAGTTTGAAAAGTAATCGTGAATCGCCGTGCTGAAAACTTCTTTACTGTAAAAAATAGTCCAATTGATTAAACAAAAGAAAATTATGGACATGAAAATTAATAGGAAACTGGCAATTAGTCTTTTTTCCAATGTTTTAAATTTGGAAATCAGCAAAATGCCAACTAGGGCAATTATGAACAATGCAGAAAATTTAAGCGAGATTGTCAGCGCGAAAAGAAAGGCTGAAAAAACAATCCAAAACCAACTTATTTCTTTTTTTTCGGCTACAAAAAAATAGAGCCAAATCAAGATGTTCATCATAGATAGTAGCAAAGGCTCTATATAGTAGAGACTTCGTTCTTGAAGGGCTAAAAAGTTTATCCCCACCAAAGTAGCAACCATGAACATACCAATATAGAGCTTCTTTTTCCATAATAAAAAGAGGATTGGAACAAATGAAAGAAACATAAAAACGATGGCCTGTAACTTGAGATAATAATGGAAGTACCGAAAGTTGGGGTCCTCCATATTATCCTTTAATCCATGACTCGAGGTCTTATAGTTATTTACAAAATAATTATGGCCTGGATATTTCCACCCTTCTTCGTAAATATTACCCCCTTGGTGATTGATCATACCAACCATTGCCCCAGGATAAAACAAATAAGTAAATATTCTAGGGCCATTTAAGGCTCTATAATTGATTTTCTCTGGGGTAATTTTAGGGTGTATGGAGCTGATAGTGAAATACTCGTCTACTGTATAGTTGTGCATACTGTTCTTATTGTAATTTACCTGTAGTACCACTATGGTAAAAAACAATAATAAAATTGCTAAAAGTAATAGTTTGTACTTCCTCAAGATTTCATACACTTCCTCTTTTTTCATTTAAGAATTGTTTTTGGCTTTATAAATAATGCAATAGGTAAAAAATGATTGTAAAAATCCATTAAGATTATTTTTGAAAACAACATCTTCAATGAATTCATCATAATCTCCAATATAGTTCTCTATAGTTTCTTTGATTTCACTACTAGAAACGGTTCCTTTTACATTCAACACTTGGTTACTGACCCCATAATCATGAACAATTTCAAGAGTTCTAATTTTCTTGAACCTATCTAAAAATTCATTAATATCAATATTGTTTTCTAGCTCGATGCTTAAGGCTAATTCTACGTCTTTTCCATTTCCTATTTCAGCAATCTCAGTTACAGAATAGTAAGCTATTTTAATATCAGAAAATGGGGCTTGAGAACGAATATACTTTTCACTGTCTTCTTCTCTCAGTTTGAGCTGATGTAATACCTTTTCTTTATTATAGTTTCTTTTTTTAATATCACGACTTATTTTCCAATGTAATCTTAAGTTTTCTTCGGGTTCAACGAAGATTTTCAAGTCGAAAAGGCTTCGTTTTGCAGAAATATAAAAAGGATGTAATCCTTCAAATACGATGATTTTATTTGGATATACCTTAGATGGTTCTGTAAACTTTCCTGAAGTGTGGTCATAGAACCTTCGCAACACCTTTTTTCCGTCTTTTAATGCTTTTAAATGCTTTATATCTTCATGCAAATGATTTGCCTTTGGTGATAAATGGGTAATTTCATCCCATTTGTTATGACCTCTCTCCCATCTGTGCATATCGTCACCTCTTATAATAGTCATATTGTGTTCTCCAAAAAGATTCGTCAATAAATCCGTTAATGTCGATTTTCCAACACCTGAATCACCACCAATACCAATTAAAAATGGTTTATTTTTTATCTTTTTCTCAAGATTTTTTTTAATTCCCCATTTATAAATCCAATATACATTGAGCATTAGACACGTTTGCAAAAATGTCAGGGCTAAACTGGCCAAAACATCAGGGGATATCCATTGGTTCTCCTGAAAAAGGCGATAAAATGTAAAATTACTTTCCGCAAACTCGAATACAGAGAAAAAATCTGACTCGGGAATAAACGCGAAATAGATGAAGAATCCTAGTTGCAAAATCAAAATTGGTAAAAATGAAAATTTGTTTTCGCGAATGGCAAAATATACAAAGAAGGGAAGAATCCAATAATACCATCCCGGTTGTGGCGCAATAAATATCAAGAGCACGGAAAAAGAAAAGCCTATAAATATTAAGAACAAGTCCTTACTTATGTGTTTAAAACGCGTAGCTATAGCTAATAGGATAATATACACCGCAGGGATGATATAATATTTCAACGTGCCAATCATAGGGAAACCAGCATTCCATACTTTGGATTGTTCACTGTTAGCATAGACCATTTTTATAAACGCCTCGCTATTAATATATGGTAAGTTTAAAATTAAAACCACCATAAAAGTTACTACTGCAGGGGCTACAAGCTTTGCTAACTTTTTTTCGTTATTGTTTTTCCATATATATAACACGTAAAATGGAATAACTAGTACAAGATTTGTTTTTGCGGTGATTCCTAGCCCTAACACTAAAGCAGAGATTATATTTTTCTTTTTAAAGAGAAAATAAGAAGAGGCTAAAAGAAACATGATTGGAACTACATCTAACTGTCCATGAATGTAGGTGATGTAGATCAAAACTGGAGACCACCAATAATACTTCAATATTTTGGTTGCTTTACCTCTTAGAAGCCTACTTAAAACTAGCAAAATCCCTATATCTGCCAAAAGCATTGGTATTCGTATAAAAAAGGGAGATAGGTTGGAGGCGAAGCCACCTAAAAACCCTAAGAAGTATAGCATTAAGGGAGGGTATGGAAATGCATCACTAGCACCAGAATTGTAAAAGAACTCATATGAATTACTAAAACCAGAGTCAAAAAAATAAGAAACAAAAGGGATAAAGGCATCTTTTAAATACTTTCCTGCAAATAAAAATGACAAAACTATTTTTAAGACAAGTCCGAACAAGAATACTTTATTGTTAAGTATCTCCAGTTTAAACACACCTTTTTTGTCTTTAAGGGAAAAATGTAATCGATTATTTATACCCATCTCGATACATTATAGTGTTTGGTGCAAATAGCATCAAAAAAAATTTCCTGTGATGCCAAATATGCTTTGTAGTTTTCAATATCAATATCACGCCCTTGTAATTCAGGGGATACCAAACAGAGCGAATACCCCATTTTTTTGAACTGTAGAAACAACGAATGGTCAATTGGTAATTTCGTGAAACAATCTATCCAAACCCAATCAACTTTACCTTGCATTCTTTGTATGGTATCTATTCCCTCGTATTCAGAATATCGTAAAGCAATATTTCGTTCACCAGTATTGACCAGCGTATGAATCATTGGAAAAGAGGAGTCTAAAAAGAAATATTTAGGTATATTATATTTTTTTAACAATTCTAAGATTTTGAATTCTATTCTCTCGCTTTTTATGTTCAATATCATCGTGCCGTGCTTGTAGTACCTCAGATAGGTTTCGAAATTTTCGCCAGTGACAAATGGGTCATGTGCAATATAGACTGTGCCGTCAGTTGAATCCCTTAAATCGATTTCCACACCATATTTAGTGGGCAATTCTTGTAATTCTGAAACTGTATTAATGCGATGTGCTATATATTCCATTTTATTTTATGCTCTTCTTCAATTTTTTACTAAAGACCAGGGTTCTTTTTATGAATTTCCTTTTTGAAGCGAAACCGGTATTCCAACTAGAGGTACCATGAATCCGCTCAGGGAACAGCACATCAAACCTGATTACTTTTAATTTTTGCTTTTTAGCCATAAAAAGTACATAAAGATCCAAAGCAAAATCATGTGGAGGGTTCTTCCAACTAGCGAAGAAATCGCGATGAAAAATATTGGGTTGGGCATTAATGTCGTGCAATTTCTTGCCCATGTAAAGGGATTCGAAAATACTCATCCCGGATGTGAAAAACTGGTCAAAGAAAGGTCGTCCTTTTCGATCACCCTTTACATAGGTGTTTTTCGCATTTGATTCACTTTCAATTATTTCAAGCGCCTTGATGACATCATTGGGATCTGTTTGCATGTCTGCATGTGTCCATCCTATAAAGGTTCCTGAGGCCTCCCTTAAGCCTGTTAAGATGCCGTAGCCATAACCCTTGTTCTCTTGTACATTTACAACACGAGCAAAAGGGTACTTCGGCAATAATTCATCCAGCACTTCTTCTGAGTTATCGGTGGAACCATTATTTACCAATAGCGCTTCAATATCTTTCCTATTGATAACTTCATCAAACCGAGATAAAATCAAGGGTATATTCTTACCCTCGTTATAACAAGGTATTACAATTGATAATTTCATATTGCTCATGTATAGATTTAACGGTTTATTTTTTAAAAACCCAAAATTTTTGTCCCATAAAATTTAAAACGGTACTCGCGCCCGTCGCACATAAAAATCCAAATAAAACACTGTGATAAAGGCTTAAAATACCCTTATTTACCAAAACGTTGATTGCCAATGTGGTCAGGTACAAAAAGAAAAATCGAAAAAGCTGTTTTCCAGAAAATTCTTTAGCCCCAAAGGTCCAAAATTTGTTCAAGAGATAAGCCACAATACTTCCGGTCAAAAATGAAATTCCTTTTGATGTATTATGACCTGTATATCTATTCAAAAAGTAATAGACTCCAAAATCAACAGCAACAGCAATAATTCCAGAAAACAGGAACTTTACAAGCTGATGTTTTGTAGTATCGTCTATCGCCATTCTTGCTCGAAGGTGTTATATTTTTTATCTAATGAAGCAATGCTTAATGCATTAACAGTCTCATCTCTCTCTAATCGATATGGATGCCAATCTGCCTTATGGAAAAAACTTTGCCAATAACTAAATGTCTGATAATCATTAGGAGTGCCCCACCCTATGTAATGGTCAATTTCAAATACCTTCACATTTAAATTCATTTTAACGAGTTCGTTAAAGCAACTGTCTACATAAAATTCTCCGTTTACCCTGATGTTATTTTTGTATAGCCGTGACAATGCCTCTTTGAAATAACGGGCCTTCCTAAAATAAAAGGTTCCAATTATTGCATGATCTTTCCTTGGGGTATCGCTTATGGCTTTTTTTACACTTACCCCTATCACTGTATCGTTTTTATCCGTTTTTATCCAGCCATACATTTCAGGATTGCGTTCACTACTCGGGTGGTTTCTAAATGACCACACAACAGCATCTACGCTCTCATCGTCAAGTAAGGCCTTATACCTATCCTCGTCGTAAAGCATGCCATTATCACAAGCAGCTATCAAAAGTGGGCTATTAGGTTCCTCATTTTCCAAGCCAATTTCACAAGTACAAGCCTGCCCCTCTGTGGTTTTATTCAAGGTCACTATTTTACCATCAGGATATTCACTTTTTATGGCACTTTCCAATGGATATTTAACAAGGTGTTCTTCTAAGCAAACAAATATATTTCTTGGTGCCTTTGGCATGCAGTTCGCAGCCTGAACGATCATAGGTTTTCCAGAGACGGAAATCAATGGTTTAGGATCTACATAACCTTCCTTTGAAAATCGACTTCCCAAACCAGCTAAGGGAATTAAATTGATACCGCTGGCTTTGTGAATATCAGAATTTGATTTTACCTCACAAATTGCCCTAAAATAATCCGAAAAACCATTGTATTCCTCTACATCTTGTGGTGTACCCCATTGTAACATGTGTTGCACTTCATAAATGGACACTTTTAGACCATCATTAACTAAGAGATTATATATGAGGCTCACATAGTACTCTCCGTTTAAGTTGATGTCTTTCTCCATCAAAGCTTTAAAATACTTCTTTACATATGCACCTTTTTTGAAATAGTAGGTGCCCATAGAAGCGTATTCTTGCATTCTATTGTCTGTAAAGGGTTCTTTCTCCTTTATCTCCAACATCCATTGTTTTTCATCTCTCATGAAAGCATAATTTGTAGTGCCTAACATGTGCGGATGAAAGCCCTTATATGCCGGCACAGCGCCATCTGCATCTCGAGAACGTGTATGTTCTAAAAAATCCAAATAATTCCAATAACAAGAGAAATCACAATAATTTACAATTACCTCTTCTTCGTCATTAATAAGATTATCTATCTGTTGAACAGCGAACACAGGCCCTTTTTTGTGCGGAGGAATCTCTACGATCGTTCCTTTAGGGGCTATTTTTTGAAGCAGGGCCCTCATATTGGATTCCTGTAAATGCTTGCTGTTGCAAATAAAGATAAAGTCTTCCTCCGTCGAAAACATATTTACCACATGTTCAATGATGGGCATACCGTCCATTTCAATTAATGGTTTTGGGGTCTGGTAGCCTGATTGTACAAAACGGTTGCCCATTCCGGACATTGGTATTACTATTTTCATAAATTAATTCTAAGGTTATCAACAAGATATATACTGTGCCTATGGTTCTTCCAAACAGGTTCAACTTTTTCAAATGCACTATCAAACGCGTTTTCAATCAAAATATAATTCAGTTGGCGTTTTTTTGATATTTCAAAGAAGTCGCCTGGTTTTAAGGTCCGATAAAAGTCTATTCCTTGAAATTCTCCTTTTCTAGATCCGTAGATCATTTTCCAACGTCTTCCATATTCAGCAACGTACTGTTCTGCAAACGGAAACTCATCACTTATAAAAACTCCTCTTTCACCGATAATACGCATATCTGTATTTAAGACACGCGAATAAGTTATAAAAACAGCATCTTTTGGAGTGCTGCGAACAAAATTATAATAATCTTTTCTATTATTGTAATTCGTTTCTTTCGGACTATCTAAATATAAAATTCCTACAAAAATTAGATTTATTATGATAACAGCGAAATTTTTCAAGCTAATACTTGGAAAAAACAGTGCCTTATCCTTTTTATCAAAATTGGCTAGCGCTATCGACCATAGGATAACCAGCATCCAATAACCAAAAGTGGTAAATCTTGAAATTCCGAGATAGGCAATTGCTTTTAGTGGCAATAATTCAATGAAAATATATTGAAAAGCAACTGCGCCGGAATAGGCGAGACACCCGAAAAGGGATAGTAACCATAAATCTCTATTTTTCTTTAGCAACCCATAAACAAAGGGTAGTATAAATAACAGATTCATTCCGGCAAAAAATATACCCCAGTCACCCTTTAAATTTATAAAGTCTGGCACACTATAGTGCCATGGGTGTCTTTCTTTTACATAAATATCAATAAATATGGATGTAGGTAATGACTGCTGTGGAGCGAAAACCAGCTTTACCAAAATAACTGCAAAAATCCCACTTGCCAATACAGGAAGAAAACTTTTAAGTTCTTTTTTAAACATCGGCACCAAGCAAATCAAGTAAAACCCTATGGTAAACAATCCCATTGCGGGATGTATTAAGCAGCTTAAAAAGAAAATTGGTAAATACAATAACAAACGACTTCCGCGCTCCTTCAGAAGGATACCTATAAAGCCCAATACGATTGAAATATTATAGGCATGCAAAGCCGGGGAATAACTCGACCATGACGCCACAGAAAAATAGTATCGGTATTCTTTCAGAAATACCATTAATACCAAACAAATCAATACAAATGGGGCTAACCAACTTAGGGCCTTTTCGGGAATATATCTACGTAATACGGTCACAAGCACTTTATAATATAAAATGGGACTAAACGTAAGAAGTAGTAATTTCGCAATATAAAGTACCTTGTACCAGGGCAATGTTGATATCCAAGATAGTGCTATTATAAAATAACCATAAACCCATCTTGGGTTTTTTGTCATTGTAGTATTTGTAAAAAAATCATTAGTCAAATAGTTTGAATCGAAAATCCTTTCGAAAAAAGGCATCATATCTTGCTCGCCCCAAGTATAGGCTGTTGGTTGCAGCATAAACCCTAAAAAACCAAAAAAGCCTGCTATGGCCAGATAGGAATAGTTATGTGATGCATCAAACTTCGATATCATAATTTAATCAAGTTTCTAAGTATGTCAAACGCTAAACGTTCGGGGGGCTTACTATAATTTTTGTCTATACTTCTCTGCTTCCCAATTGCCCAAATAACTGATTTCAGCATCTTCCAAAAATTGCAAGTCTGAACCTAGGTTCTTTGCTGTAAGTAGATTGTTTTTAAAAACATCTTCTATCATTTTGGCTTTTTTCAAGTCGGCTGCCATGATGTATATTCTGCCCTTATAGCGTATAATTTTTGGTGCATCAAAATAGGTTTCCTGATATGTACGGAAAAGGTCTTTTTGCAATTCATCCACATCCAATATCGTATAGCCGCAAAACACATAACCATCAGGAGAAAAAGGTTTTTTCAACTGTTCGGGGTTGATTTGATTCATTAGTTCTATTATTGTGACGTCTTCCGATAAATAGGCAATAGCATCATTTTGGAAAGCTTCATTATAACAGTTCGCTATTTTGGTAGTAGCTCGATAGCGCGAAAAATCGACGAATGCCTTTTTCTCTGCCGCAAGAACAACTTTTTCATTTAAGGCCTCGATATCTTCATAGTTATCAGAACTGACAATCAAGCCATGGTTTTGTAAGAAAATTACATGAGGAAGACGTCCATACTTTGTTTTGTAAGTCTCCATTTGCTTTTTCAATTCAAGCGCAAGTTCAATCCCTGGAGTTTCGTACTTAACGCATAGTGCCTCACTATCCAAATCCTCCATTTTTTGCAACCAATCTTTGTGCGAAGTGAACATGTTAACAGAAATGGAATGTACATGAAGCGTATATTTATATAAGACAGCATGCAAATAGGTTTCAATAGAAGGTCTGGGACCATCGAACACCTTCGCAAGTTGTAGTTTTTTTGATGCTGTAGCGTCTTTTTCCTTTTTATCAGTTATGGCCAACACTTGGTCATCATATAGTATCGATACTACTTTTGCTGTTTCTACAATCGTATGTCCTGTATTTTGGGTCAATTCAGAAAGAAGATAACCTGATGCCTTAATGTACATCATATCACCATATTTTACGGAGGTATTACCACCCCCTGCTTGAACTAGGTCGAATCGCTGACCAGCGTATTTTGACATTTTTATCAGGGCATCAAGGGCTTCTTTATTTTCCATGGGTTGGTATTTCTTCAAATCGGGAAACTTCCCTTATGTTTTCTTTGAGTGACTGTTTTTCCTTTTTATGATTAATCCAAATACTTTGTATGCCCAAAGCATTTGCCCCTATAATATCCTTATTCCAACTATCTCCAATCATTAAGGCTTCAAAGTTTTCACACTCTAATTTTTGCAATGCTTTGGCGAACATACTAGGGTGAGGTTTTTCAACGCCAACCTCTTCGCTAGTGACCAAAAAGTCAACATATTTAACGAGTCCTAGTTTTTCAATTTTCCGATATTGTATATGGGCTGTTAGGTCAGTAAGGATGCATACTTTTCCTCCTTTTGATCTATTGGTTTCTAAATAGTCAATTACACTTTCAAAAAGTGCCATATTTTCTAAAAAGGTTCGCCAATACAGTTCGTAAAACTCCAAAGCATACTTCATGCTGTTCAAGCCATTGTACTCCAACATTTTTTGAACGTACAGCAATCTATTGTGTGAAGCGGCTCTAGCAGGTAATTCTAAATGGGTGTTTTGTCTCGCCCTTTCAAAACTCTGTTTTGTCTGCTCTTTGGAAATATCAAACTTAATAGAAAAGGTCTCTAAAACGGCAGACAAGGCTTTTTTATGAGGAGGATCATAACCGTATAAGGTATTATCTAAGTCTAGGATAAGGTTTTTTATAGCCATTACTTTTAGTTGGTAGTGTCAAGGATAAAACTTAAGAGTATAAACAGAATTAATCTGTTTTATAAAATTAAAGACATGGTTGAAAAACTAAGACTTGCTAAATATTTGGATATTACCTACTTCTGTCTCTCAAATCACGAGCGGGGTTTCCGATAAAAATTTTTCCTTCTGGGACATCTTTTAGCACTACGGCCCCCATACCGATTAGTGCATTGTCACCTATTGTTTTTTGATTTAAAACTGAAGCACTAGGGGCAATCCATGCGTCAGCCCCAATCTTCACACTACCTGCAATCATACTATTGGCTATGACCATACTATTAAAACCTACAAATACTCCGTGGGCAATATGAACCAAATTATCTATTTTAACATTTTTCTCTAGAATTGTACTTCCCAAAACTGCTCGATCGATGCAGGTGTTGTTGCCGATTTCAACAAAGTCTTTTATCACGACATTTCCTAAATGTGGGATAAATTCAAATTGCCCTTCCTCATTCTTTTCATAACCATAGCCAGCCCCTCCTATAGTATTATTGCTGCCAATAATGACATTTTCACCAATAAGCGTATACTCCTTTATTACTGTGTTGTGGTCAATTACAGTATTGGCTCCTATTTCACAATATTCTTCTATTACAACATTTGCTCCAATACTCACATTCTTGCCCAATATAGCAGTTGGATGAATTATTGCATTTGAGGAAATACTGTGATCCTTTTTCTTAACAAAAAAAGTATTCAACACTTGCATAAAAGCCCTACGAGGGTTTTCAACGTAAATAATTTGGCAATCAGGATTCGTCTTTGCATCAAGAGCTTCTTTGGGGACAATAATAGTTCCCGCTTTTGCTTTTTCAAGTAGGGCAATATTTTTTGTATTCACCCACATCAAAACATTGGAGTCTGTATTCTCAACATTAAGACTAATTGGCTTTTCTACCTGTTGTAGCTCATCGCCAGTGAATTTGATATAATCCACTTGCTCTAGAATGTCCTTTACCTTGAAACTCATAAAATCTGTCTTTTAATTTCGAAAACCTCGGCATATTTTCTTCCCACTTGAGTACCCCTTACACTCGCAAGTCCCTTTAAAAACTCTTCTGAAACATACCCCCTAATTGTAGCTTGGGATTTGTATTTTTTCAAGGCTTCCAACTTTAGGTTGATATGTTTTTCTTCAAGTATTACAAAACAATCCATAGAGAATTTAAAATTGTTCCAAGGCAATTCATAACTAAAAATATTTCGATTTTTAAAAGCCCTGACCGCTTCATTAGCAATGGTCATGTGATCTTGGTGTACATCCCCCAAAGAAGGAATCAATATTAAGTCCGGATCAATTTCCTTGCGAAGTACAATGAGATCTTCTAATATCTCTTGGCGTTTTGAAGGGAATGTTCTAACTCGATAATTCAATACCCTTAAGTTTTCTGGCTTAATTCCCAGATGCATCGTAGCCTCTTTGACTTCAGAAACTAAAACGTCTTTGGGAAAACCTTCAGGAACAGATTCTTCGCATGAACTGAATGCGACATAGAATACTTCTATCCCCTCTTCAATAAATTTACAAATTGTACCGCCGCATCCAAATTCTCCATCATCTGTGTGTGGTGCTAGTACTAATACTTTTTTTATATTATGAATCATATTTCAATAGTTTGGTAACATTTTGTTAATCTGCTGAAAGAATTATCCCAATTGTATTTATTAACAATAGCATTATAACCATTTTTGCCCATTACCGCTGCCTTATCAGGATTGTCATTTAAAAATGCAATAGCTTTTGCTATTCCTTTGCTATCTTTTGGGTCAATGTTAATTCCGCATTCGTTTTCCTCATTAAATCCGACCCATTCACCAAAATTGGGCATAATCACCGGAATACCGTATGACATATATTCAAATAATTTTACGGCATAGGATAAATAATATTGCCCGACATTATTATACAAAATTAACCCGATTGTGGTTTTCTTATACAAATCCAACACCTCATTAAAATGAATTTCTCCATGAAAAATAGTTTTTTCCCAACCTTTTAGTTTTTTGCACCGTTCTAACATCTCGTCTTGAATGGCACCAGCCAGATGAAGTTCATAACTGGAATCAAGATGTTCAAAAGTAGTAATCATATTGATCAATCCCCGATCTTCCATAAGGCTACCGGGATGAAAACAAATGGTTTTTTCGATTCGTTTCGTTTTGTCACTGTTAAAAGAATCGCCTTTAAAAAAAGGAAAATTTTCTACTAAAAAAGTATTTGAGTTATAGGCCAAAAACTTTGAAACCATTATTGGCTGGGGAACAATTAAAGCGCTCAGCTTTCTACAGATATTTGATTCTATTTTATTGTAAATCCATGAAATCACTTTTCGAAAAGGATATGGCAGCCATTCTTTTATCATGATTTGTTCTCCAACATTTTCATGTATATCGAAAACTACTTTTTTCCCTTTTCGGATTAAAGAATTGCCCACGAAAAGTAATTCGGGATCATGAAAATGATAAATAGAAGAGTTTACATCAATTGCCTTTTTATTTACCTTCTTAGTAGAATGTAAAATCCTCACTATTCTGTTTTTGGGCTTTCCAATATCATAAATCTTGACCCCGTCCTTTTCTTCATCACCCAAGCCGTCTGCCACTACCAAACTTACATCATGGCCTTCCATGACCAAGGACCTGCACTCCTTCATGAAAATTCGGGTGTCATAGCGCCCATGTACACTTGTAAGGTGACAAATTCTTAAAGGATTCTGTAAATTCAAATCAGAGAATGTTTTTGATTAAATCAATAAGATATGCAATATTTAAATTGAAACAATATTTTTTGAATAATAAAAAGGATAAAGACATTGCACCGAACATATTTTCATATAAAAAAATGATTCGGCAAATGTATTAAAATTCAGAAGGTCAAGCAACAATAGGGTGATGATTATATTACTCGATTTGGGATCTGAATTTTTGTTTTTAGGTAATAAAAAATAATATAGACCTAAAAGCTTATTGCTTACCAAAACATTACTTCTTTTTTTCATTTAGTAAAAAAATTGCGACGAGTAAAAGTGCAAAGGCTCCATGTGTTAATAGTACAGTAAAAAGCGAAGAACTAATAAAAGAAAAGATGACAAGTACAAATAAGCCAAAATATTTGGCAGGAATTTTTAAACTGTTTAATATCATAAAATACAATGAAACTAAAAGGATATTAATGAATACTCCAATGGCTCCAAAATTCATAAATCCGTCTGAAACTAAACCGTTATTTGCAGACATATCCGGCCTGTTGAAATAAACCTCACCAATTAAATTGGTAGTCCGCACATCATAAGGGTAGTCAATGAAGTTTTTTAGAATAGAATTAGACCAGTACAAAAAATTGTCCTGAAAATAATCGGTATAACAAATGTCCAGCAATGTTGGAATAAAATGCACCCTTCTAAAAGTTAATATCCAAGGGTAATCGTATCCAACAAAAGCTAGGAATATACAAGCAAGAATAAGTATACTTGAATATTTTAGTAGAAATTTTACCGATTTTATGAAACTAAATCTGTAAAAGACCAATACTACAATAAGACCCACATAAACCGTTTTATGTGCTCCGAAAAGATAAAATAAAAGAAGGTATATTATACCTGTCAAAATCCATATATTCTTCTTTAGTTCTAATCCAAAAATAATAATGAGTGGTATAAAAATTTTAGTAAATATAGAGTAAGTATATCCAAAATAGGGGTTAGATAATTTTCCCATAATAGAACGGGTTTGGTAAACCTCAAGAAGAATTAAGTTCTTTAAATTAATGTATGGTCCATATACAATGAGATATGGTATAATGCCTATAGTAGTTAAGCTTAATAGAACGTATAATGCTTGAGTTTTATTTATAACAGGTATTTTACTAAAGTCAATCTTAACTTTTGACAAAAAATACAGGATAAGAAAAAAAGTTTGGTGGTATACCAATAATTTAAGGGAATAGATTTCCCCTGAAGTAAATGCAATTAACGCAGGAATAGTAAGAAGCGTAAAGAAGATAGAATTAACAATGAAAGCAAATTTTGTATAACTAATTTTACGTAAAAAATAGAGGTTTACAAAAAATAAAATTACCACTACAAGAAACCTACTAAAGGAAAAATCGAAATCTCCTTGTTTTAATTCGGCGATATACTCCCAATAAAAATAGTGCTTAATCTTATAATGATATAGCACCATTAAAAGGAAAAAATAAACTATGAAATAATGTGATATGTTGAGTTTAATTTTCATTTTTAAGCCTCCCTGCATTAGATTCGGATAAAATAAAACAAACAAGGAAGCAAAAAAAGGAAACACCAGAAAATCGATTGAAGATACTTTCAAAAAGGGTGTTTACAAAGACAACAAGGACAAGTGCCAGAAAAAGGCTTTGATGTTCTTGGTGTTTAATAGTCTTATCAATCAAAATTATAAAGATGGCTACAAGTAGTAAAAGACCCAGAAGTCCATTTTCTATCCAAGTTTGCAACCATAAATTATGCGCATTATATGTGTCATTAAGGAGAAATTTGTATTCTTTTTGTTTGTATATTTCATTTAATTTTGATTGGTTCTCTCCAAAGCCATAACCCCATAAAGGTTTTTCATTAACAAGGGACAAGGCCGCATCCCAAATTAGTATTCTTGTCTTAAAGCCATATCTTGCATTTTTATCCAGTACCAATTCACCATCTATTACTTTTTGAATAGCATCTTTAGCCCGCGGATTGGTATGAATAAATACTGAAACAACCCCACAGACCAATATAATTCCCACTACTCTTTTATATAGACTAAGATTTACTGTTGCTAAACGATAGACAAATAGCATTCCCAATACTAAAAAGCTCGCTTTATTTGAGATTAGGAATATAAGCAATATAAAAAATAGAATTAAACACCACCTATATCTTTTGCGGAACATTTTTGGACAAAAAAGTAATATGGCTATGCCCGAACAAAGGTATAAAGCATAATAAACGGTTTGGTGAAAAATAGAAAAGTGCTTTCCAAAAAAATAATTCCCCCCGTATAATATAGCCTCCATAAAGTCTTTTCCTTCCAAAACATTTGCCCTAAAATAAAGTGTACCTTCTTGTATACCTGTAGACTGATAGAATGCATAAACTACACAGAGTAATCCTGAAAACAATAATCCAAAAACAAAAAGTTTTAAAATCTTAATCCGTTGATAAATAGTATAATTATGTAGATAAAAAAGTATTGGGAATATTAAAAAGGAGAGCTTAGTCTCCAAAAAACCAAAATATGGAGTCTCTGCAGTGAACCAGCCTATAAAATAAAGAAGGTAAAAAACAGGCAACAGCATCCATTTCCAATTCTTGTTCAAATTGGATTTCCGGAAGCTAAATATTGACAGCAACGCCCATGCAATTATTGCTAGGGTTGCTAGTTTTTGATGAAAGGGGATAAGGAAAACATACAATAATGCTGCATAATAGTACCCTTCGTTTTTTAACATTTTTAACATGGAAAGAGTTCTTCAAAAATTGTACTTCGATACAATTTACCGTTCTGCAAAATTTGCAATGGTACGATGCTGCCACCAAAAATATATTCCATAAAGGATTATTTCATGAGTTACATAAACAGTTAAAAGTAAAGTTACCTCTAATTTTGCAAAATATGCACCAAATAACAATGTTGCAAAGGTGGTAATAAAATATAAAACCTGCCATTGTGAAGCAATTCGTAATGTATTGGTCGCATTAAATATTGAAGATAGCGGACTCGCTACTAATTTGAATAAAAAACTAAAAGATAGGATTGCAGCGAATTCACCTGATCTTTCCCATTTTTGGCCAAAAACCAACGCAAAAATATCTTCCCCTAAAAAACATAGAATCAAGCTTATAGGAAGCCCCATAGCAAAAAGAGCCACTGCCGATTTTTTAAAAAAACGAAAAGCATCCTCAACTTTTCCGCTATTAATCTGAGTAGCAATTTTTTGAAAAAACACATCCTTGTATGATGTGCCTATTAATCCTAAAGGTGCACTTAACACCATGAAAGTAAGCCCAAAATGCCCTAAATCGTCCGTAGAATAAAACTTAGTCAATATAAGAATAAGTGCCTGTGATGAAACAGTGTTCAAAAATGCAGGGCCAACCCCGTACCTTGGATAATCAATATATTCACTTGCGACAGCCTTCAACTCACGTGGACTAACTAATCGAAATTTGACAAATGATTTTTTGAACAAAAACAGCCATGATACCAAAGTACCTAGTATTTTAGCGAGGACTAGACCAAATAAAGAAAATTTTGAAAGCCCTAGTCCTATTGCCGTTATAATGTAGCCAATGGACTGAATTACTTTGGCATATGCATTGTCCTTAAAGGTTTTATGCCGTATGGACAAATTGGAAAAGGAACTCCAAATACCATAAAATATGACATAAAGTGGAACATAATATAATACATTGCCTAAATCACCAGGTAGATACTCGAAAAACAATGGAAATATTAAGGCTATTAAAGCACTATAACCTATAGTAATGTATATACTAAGAGTTAAAAGCTTATTTGCATCCGAATCTTTTTTTGGCAAGACTATGGCCATTTGATATTTGCCACCAACGGCAACTGCAAAAATGCTGGCAATGGCGAAAAATGAGGTGTATAAAGCAAATTCTTCTTCCTTAAATAACCTAGTTAATAGCGGTGTTGCCAAAAAAGGCAAAACCTGAGCAATTCCAGTTCCCATAATTTGGGAGGAAACATTTCTAGAAAACTCGGACTTCGAAAATTTTGACCAGATTTTTGAGAACAAATTAATCTTGGATTTCTTAATTTATGAGTTAGTATCCCTTAAAGCATTAATGAAGAAATGAATGATACTCCCCTTTTAAACCAACTGGCTGAGCATTTCGAATATCGTGAACTATCTGAATTGCAGTTCGAGCCGCATTCAGACCGTAACCATTGCCGCTTAGAATGTCCTTATAAACCATTGTATGTAAGTCTGTAAAACCACCACTAAATTCTAGTTCTTCCCCATCGATGGTAATTGATCTAAAGGTAGTTTGGCCCTTGGCCTTTACTTCTTTAGGAAGGTAGTCAGCATTTATCGATAAAAACCAACGTACCCTGGCATTTTCAAATTCTAAATAACCAGCGGCTCTATCCTTTTCATGAACGTGAACAATATTTTCTTGTACATCTCCAAATATCCATGATAACATATCATAAAAATGAACGCCTATATTGGTGGCAATACCTCCTGATTTGGATACATCTCCTTTCCATGAGGTTTGGTACCAGTGGCCTCTAGAGGTCAGATACGTTAAATCTACCTCGAACTTGGTATCCTTTTTAGCATTTTTTACTTTTTCTTTTAATGCTATAATGCTAGGATGTACTCTTAGTTGTAATATGTTATAAACTTTTTTTCCTGTTTTTTCCTCTACTTTTTGTAGCTTATCTATGTTCCAAGGGTTTAATACCAAAGGTTTTTCGCAGATGGCATCCGCACCACTTCGTAGGGCAAATCGGATATGGGCATCATGTAAATAATTTGGTGAGCAAATACTTACAAAGTCCAAATAGGTATCTTTCTCATATTTTAATTTTTCAATATGTCTGTCAAAACGTTCAAACTCCACAAAAAAGTCAGCATTGGGAAAATGAGAATCTATAACCCCTACACTATCGCCTTTGTCATATGCGGCTAATAGATTGTTGTTAGTGTCCTTAATGGCTTTCATATGCCTTGGGGCAATATACCCTGCTGCTCCAATCAGTGCAAAATTTTTCATTTAAAGTGTTTTAATTAAGTTGGTGGTGATATATTCTATTTCTTCTTCTGTGAGATATGGATTCATAGGCAAACTCATAATCTCCTCTGAAACTTTTTCCGCTATTGGGAAATCTCCTTTTTTACCTGCTAAATATGCAAAGCATTCTTGTAAATGTAATGGCATTGGATAATGCACCGCTGTAGGAATTCCCTTGGCCTTCAATTTTTGCTGTACTACTTCCCTTTGTTCAACCCTTATAGAATACTGGGCCCAAACAGAAGTTCTATCTTTTTTTATTACTGGGATAGAGATATGGTGATTTAAGTATTTTGAATATGTCTGAGCAACCTCCTGACGCCTTTTAACGTCTTTATCATAGTGATCCAATTTTGCATTTAGAACAGCGGCTTGTAAGGTGTCTAAACGACCGCCCATACCTACGTATTGATGGTGATATCTTTTGGATTGTCCATGGAGCCTTAAACTCTTTATTTTTTCGGCTAAATAATCATCTTTGGTAAATACCGCTCCCCCATCACCAAAACAACCTAATGGTTTAGCAGGGAAGAAACTGGTACAGGCTATATCGCTAAGGTTACAACTTTTATTACCTTTATAAGTAGCCCCAAAACTTTGTGCAGCATCTTCAATGACCGTTATATTATGTCTATTGGCTATGGAGTTTATTTCCTCCATATCTGCAGGTTGCCCATATAGGGAAACTGGTATAATAGCTTTGGTTTTATCCGTAATAGCAGCCTCAATTTTTAATGGATCTATATTATAGGTAGTTTCCTCTATATCCACAAACACCGGCTTAGCTTTTAAGAAGGCAATGGTCTCTGCCGTTGCTATAAAGGTAAAAGGGGTTGTAATAATTTCATCTCCTGGTTGGATATCCATCGCCATCATTGCCAATAAAAGGGCATCCGTGCCTGACGAACAAGAAATACTATGCTTTGCACCAACAAAATGAGACAACTTGTTTTCTAATTCAGTTACGGCTGGGCCCATGATGAAACTACTGGTATTGACCACCTTGGACATAGCCTGATCTATAGCTTGTTTATGTTCTTGATAGGCAAGTCCTAAGTTTGCGAAATCTATATTCATGTATTTATTGAATTCTTGAAACTACATTGTTTTCTAATAAATATTGCTGTTTGCTTTCGTCGCATTCCGCTATTCCTTTTTCATCAAATTTTAGCCGATGTCCATATTCGCTTACCCAACCTATTTGTTTGGCAGGATTACCTACCAATAATGCATAGTCCGGCACTTCCTTTGTAACGACAGCCCCCGCTCCAATCAATGCAAATTTTCCAATTGGGTTGCCACAAACGATGGTGGCATTGGCACCTATGGAGGCACCTTTTTTCACCAAAGTTTTAACATATTGATCTCTGCGGATTACTGCGCTCCTAGGGTTGATAATATTTGTGAATACCATTGAAGGTCCCAGAAAAACATCATCTTCACAAATTACACCTGAATAGATGGAAACATTGTTCTGTACTTTAACATTTGCACCTAATATTACGTCAGGCGAAACTACTACATTTTGTCCTATGTTACACTTATTCCCGATAGTACAGTTAGGCATTATATGCGAAAAATGCCATATTTTCACTCCTTCACCTATAATACACCCATCATCAATAACTGCTGTGGGGTGCACATAAAAATTATTTTTTTCCAAAAGAATCATTTTTGGTTAGTAACACACTAAATTTCGGCCGTTTGGCAAAACTACGATAATTATTCTCCTTCGCAATAGTTGTAGTATTTTTCAATCCATTTTCTTCCAGGATGTTGAGGGCAAACCCGTACCAGCTCATGGCTTTACCGTCCGTGAAATGGTAGGTGCCATATTGCTGATTGCTCTTGCCTACGAGGGTTAATAGATATTTGGCAAGGTTGACTGCATTGGTAGGGCAGCCTAACTGCGCGTCCGTTATGTGCAATTCCTCTCCCTTATTGGCCTTTTTCAAAATGGTCTTGTAAAAGTTGTTACCATGTATTTTATGGTATAACCAAGAGGTGCGGACAACATAATACTTATCCAAAATTTCCTGAATATACTTTTCCCCCTCCCATTTAGACTTGCCATATACGTTAATTGGGTTCGGTTGGTCATCAACCGTATAGGGCAACCCTTTTTCTCCGTCAAAAACATAATCGGTGGATATGTGAATTAGAGTAACGTCATAATGTTTGCAGGTGAGTGCTAAATTTTTAACTGCCTCTGCGTTTATTTTATGGGCGATTTCTGGGCTTTTCTCCGCTTGTTCCACGTTGGTATAAGCTGCGCAATTAATACAATAGTGAAAACCTCTAGTTTCGAAAATTTTGTTGACCTCTTCCTTATCTGTTATGTTTAGGTCTTTTGAATTTTTAAAAACGAATTCCACCTCACTATATTCCGAAGCCAAATCCTGAAGACTCAGTCCTAATTGCCCGGATGCCCCGGTAACCAAGATTCGTTTTAAATTTTGCGATCCTTCCATAGCGGCAATTTTAAATCCTTCTCAGAAATTATCATGTTGGTTTCGGTAAATTCCCAATTAATGTCTAGTTCCGGGTCATTAAACATAATTCCGGCTTCGGACTGGGGATGGTAATATTCATCACACTTATAGGCAAAAATCACCTCATCGGTCAAGGCCAAAAAACCATGAGCCATACCTTTTGGTATAAAAATTATTTTTCTATTTTCGAGTGATAGTTTTAGTTTGAAATGCTGTCCAAAGGTTGAACTTTCCTTTCTAAGATCTACAACAACATCCAATACCTCTCCTTTTAATACCTGGACTAATTTTGCTTGGGAATGTATTCCAGTTTGGTAATGTAATCCTCGCAGTACACCATTTTTGGAGATAGAGATGTTGTCTTGCACAAAATTGATTTTCTTCCCAATATAATCTTCTAATCTCTTTTGGTGGTAGGACTCAAAGAACAAGCCCCTTTCGTCCATGAAAGGGATGGGTTCCAAAACATAACATCCTTGCAGTAAAGTTTCTATAATTTTCACGAATAGTTTTTTAGTTTTTTAATTTAGTTTTAGTGATTATTGTAGATTATCTTAAATTAAGTAACGGCAATAATCATTTTTTACAAGGGGTTTTACCAATAGATGCAATTGCCCTTAGGAAATATACCCACTTGGTATTAGCAATACTTTGATAGCCCCGATTTATAGCCCTTGACGTTCTTCAAAAACCACTTCTAACTGGGATGCCTGTATTAGTAATAAGATCTATATTGATAATTTGGTCTTTAGGATTGGTTTTAAGAAAATAACGGATAAAATTACTTCCTATAAAACCGGCCCCACCGGTAACCAAGATGTTCATAAACTATTCTTTTTTGTAGTTTTTCAAATAAGTGTTTAAATCTAACAAGCTTAAAACCAATAGCGTAATCCCAATAAATCCAAGGGGAATCCAAAATTTATAACTGTTAAATATTCCTTTAATTTCCACCCCCCTTCTAGGGAAGGCAGAGATTACGTTTAGGATACTGGACTTATTGGCGCGTTCTTCATTAAGCAAAACCAAGTTTTCTTTTAACTTATCTACCTGGTTGATCAAGGCCAATTCCTTGTTTTCTTGTCCTCCATTTTCTCCAAGACTAATATTGGTACCTTGTTGCGGTTTTTCAGCTTCTTTTTCCATTACCCTTTTGTAAAGCCGCTGTAGGGAGTCCACTTCCATTAATTGCTTTTTATACAGGCTGTCCTGTAAACTTATATTTTGGTCACTAATGCTCTGTTGTAGTTGAAAATATTCGTTTCTCGAAATCGACTTAATAATTGAGGGCTGTATCTTTTTTGCGACGGTGCTATTTGTTGCTGTAACAGATATGGTGTGGAACCTAGCGTCCATGGAGTTGAAATTTTTCAAATAATTCTCCATGTCAATAGCCTTTTTGGTGGTGGAATCCAAACTACGTACAAACTTATCGAACAATTGCACCTTTTGGTTTTCATCCGAATAGGACTCCACTACAAACTTTTTTAGTTTGGAAGCTTCCGAGACACTGACATCCAATGCTTCTGCTAAGGCGGTTGAGTCTTCTGCCGCCGCCAACTCATTATAAAAATTTACGTTGTTGTACAATTGTTGCACACTATTAAAATTGGGTTCCACTACCATAGTGGAAATAAATTTCGGCTTTTTAATCATATCCAAATATATGCCCAATGCCAAACCTACGACTGCAGCAACCACAAATTTTATAAAATGCTTTTGTAAAAAAAGTAGGAATAGGATAATCGTATGGAAAATACCTTTGAAAATATTACCAATAAAACGGAATAATTTCTTGAAACCGTTTCCAATTAATTGAAACAGTTGCCCCAAATCCACCTCTTCGGAAGAGGATGAGCTACTATTTGTCGGTTGTTGATTAGCCATAAACTAGGAATTAAATATTTGTGTTAGTATTTTGTCGGTTATTAAATAGGTTGGCTTAACCCCTGTGGTGCCCAAACCACCAGAAGCTAAGGTACTGCCTGTTTCTAAAGGATTATCGGAGGCATAATAGGCATAACGCACTTTAACGTCTTCCCGTATACTTTTTCTAATTTTGGAAGCCGATTGTATGGCCTTTTGATAATGCACACCTTCCATTTCCAATCCAATTACGTTCCAGGTAGATTCATGGAAGAATTTTAGGATGTCCCTATTTTGCAAGGAGGTTCCCAATACGGTTACCATGGCTCCTTGTAAAACTTTTAGTCCGTTGCCTTCAAAATCCTCTTTTCGCAATTCATTTTCAAAGGGATAATTATCTGCGGTCCCCTCAAAAATATGGGCATCAGGAATCATAATGTCCCCTTTTCCTCCTTCCAGAATACCTGCTTTTCCCATTATGGTTATGGAAGCCACATTTAAAAATACCTCTTGGTTTTTTTTAACCCTATAAGGTTTCAATAATTCATCAATGGTTTCATAGGCCTGCTCCCCAAAAGCATAGTCCATAACAAAGATAACAGGTTTTTCATTTTCTTGACAGCTTTTAGGTAATTCGTAACAACATGCGCCTTTCCCCATTTTGGCCATGTCGAATATTTGTACGTCTATATTGGTGCCAGAAACGTCATCAATGGCAATCATTCCGTTTTTTTTAGCTTGGGCAATTACTTTTTCCCTTAAACTGGAGTTTTTGGGGATGCTCAAAGCCTCATATATCTCCAATTTTGTCTTTCCTGCCAAGGTTTTGGACAATGCCTTTTTGGCGAACAATGAATTCATTACGCTGTGCATATTGGCACTTATAATATGTATGGGACGTTCCATAAGCCCATTTTCTTGCAATGTTTCCTTTATCCTGTTGGCCCAACGCTCCCCATGAATGTGGTGACCCAGGCGCTCCCGCAACATAGGACTAAAAGTTATCGCCCTTTTGTTTCCAGTTGTTTCCTCCTCAATAGCCAGCTTGCCCAGCCAATAGATAATTTTTAAAAATCGTTCTGGATCGGCTGTCGTAGAAAGTTTTTTGTGAATGGCCATTACCTCAATAAAGGGTCTTCCCAAAATATTGGCCATATGTATTAGGGCTACTTCCCTTTCCCTTTGGCTAAGTTCTTCTTTATTAGCAGCCTGTTCCAATTTTACCCAGTCCCTTATGGTCTTATCTGTGTCTTCTATAAGGACCTTCTTGCTAATTTTCTCGGATTCGATAAATAAAAAGGTGAGATGGGTTAGAATATCGTAAATGTCGGATCTGCCACGGGTTATCTCAATATTCATCTGTTCGTCATCTATCCTATAACAGTTTCTGCGTCTTTTTGGTGGAATAATGGGCTTAAATTGGGAACCGGCATAACCTTCATCTGAAGTGAGGTTTATAAATCTGCATTGTTCTATGCCTTCCGGCAATCTTTCCAAAACGTACATTAGCCCGTTTAGCTCGGCTTTTTCCTCAGCAATAGAACCGTATATTTCAGGGCGTAGCTGTAAAAGGGACTGTCTTAAGGTTGCTCCGGAAACACCTGAAGGCTTGTAAAATCCACGGTTAAAAAGATGCCGCATTGTTATGTACAAGCGTTCAATGGCATTGGTGGAATCTTGTGCCCTGGTAGTATTAACGGATTTACTCATAAGCAGATTTCGTGCAAAACTACAATTTATATTGTTTATTTTATTTCCTGTGGAGGTATTATCAGTTCACTTGCCAACACTAAAATTATAAATTTAGACTTTTAGGTAATCAATAATAGTAAATATTGAAAAATTATGGCTGGCTTTATTATCAGTTCTTCATTATTGACCAGCTTCTTAATCCATCGGCTACTTTTCTGTCATTGGATAAACGCTGCACTTTGTTCTGACCTCCCAACTTTCCAATAGACTTCATATATTCTTGAAACCCATCTTTTTTTATTTGGGTAATTTTTAAGGTTTGAAGAATTTTCCCTTCAATTAGATCAAAATAATAACTGTTCTGTTTTTGTAGGGCGGAATCCAATATACTGATGAATTTTTTGATGTCCGACGGGGGATGTTCAAATTCGATTAGCCATTCGTGATAAGGAAGTTCTTTTTCTTCCGGATTAATTTGTGGGGCCACAGTAAATTCGTTTATACTGGCATCTGTACCCTCTATGGCTTGTTTCATGGCTTCTTCTACTTCCTTGCCAATAACATGCTCCCCAAACGCGGATATAAAATGTTTAATTCTTCCGGAAACAATAATTTTAAAGGGCTTTAAGGAAATAAACTGAATGGTATCTCCAAGATTGTAAGCCCATAAGCCGGCATTTGTAGATATGATCATGACGTAATTAACTCCCAGTTCAACATCTTTAAGGGTAATACGTTTTGGATTGTCAACAAAGAATTCATCGGCCTTTACAAACTCATAAAAGATGCCAGAATTTAATAACAAAAGCATTCCATTTTCCTTTTGGGAATTTTGGTAGGCAAAGAATCCCTCACTTGCTGGGAAAAGTTCAATACTATCTACCCTGCGACCTATGAGGTTCTCAAATTTTGCACGATAAGGTTCGTAGTTTACCCCGCCGTAGATGAAGAGTTGAAATTTTTTGAATAGATCACCTATTTTTTTGTCCGTCTTTGCGTTCAGTTTTTCAAAATACATTTGAACCCAGGAGGGTATCCCCGCAATGACTGTCATATTCTCGTTCACGGTTTCCTCAACAATTTTGTTCACCTTGCTGTCCCAGTCCTCCAAACAATTGGTCTCCCAACTGGGCAATCGGTTTTTTTGTAGATAATTGGGAACATAGTGGGCAGATATTCCCGATAATCTACCGATCTTAATCCCGTTTTTTTCCTTCATTTCGGGACTTCCCTGAAGAAAGATCATTTTTCCATCCACAAAATCGGCATTTCCCGTTTCATGAATATAATTCAATATGGCGTTTCGCGAAGCCTCAACTTGGTACTTAATGGATTCGTGGGTAATGGGGATGTATTTAACCCCGGATGTGGTCCCTGAAGTTTTAGCAAAATAGGCAGGTTTACCGGGCCATAATATATCTTTCTGACCAGCTACTACTTTCTCTACATATCCCTTTAATTCTTCATAGTCCCTTATAGGAACCTTGTTGGCGAAGTCGGAATGCGATTTTATCTGTGAAAAATTGTGATCCTTTCCAAAGTCGGTATTTTTGGCATTGGATATAAGCGATTGAAATACCTCCTCCTGGGTTTGAATGGGATTGTTTACCCATTTGGCAGTTTTCTTCGCGATATTCTTGGCAAATATTTTTGCTGCAAATGATTTTAAACTCATTTAAATTTATTTAAAATCTATAAAATTTAGTGGGTCTATGGGGCTACCATTGCTCCAGAGCTCAAAGTGAAGATGTGGTCCCGTTGTCAACTCCCCTGTATTTCCTACTGAGGCGATTACTTCACCTGATCTTACCACATCGCCCTGCCCTTTGTTTAAGGACCCATTGTGTTTGTAAACGCTTAAGAGTCCGTCCATATGCTCCAAAATAATTACATAACCGGTTTCCGCCGTCCATTCCGCAAAAATTACGGTGCCGTTGGCTACTGCCTTTATGGGACTGTCCATGGGGGCAACCACATCTACGGCAAAATGCTTGTTTTCCGCATTAAACTCTTGGGATATGGTTCCAGAAAGGGGAGAAAAAAGTACCTGCCCTGGGTTATTAATGTTTCTTTCGAACAAATTATACTTATCCTCTAAAGCTACCTGTGCCCTTAATAAGGAATCTTCCTTAATAGGCGTTAAATCTATGGTAGAAGGATCCAGTTTGTATTGATCAAATAGGGAGTCCCTGTTAATTTCATTATTTTCAATATCACCTCTCAGTACCTTTCTAATGTTTTCTAAATACCTGTTGGTATAATTTAATGTGGCGACCAAAGAATCTGTTCTATAGGTAAGTTCTGTGGCCTGTCGTTTTAATTTAGTGGAAGAGTAGCCTGGAATATATTCCCGCAGTGGAGTAAATGCTATTAATAAAATGGTGAATCCTATCAATCCTATTATAAACAGGGAACCGGTTACAAAAACATTCATTCGGCTAAGCTTAAATGAAATTTTTTCTTCAAAGGTACTTTCATTCAAAATTACCAGACGGTACTTATGTAATAGCTTCTGCTTAATTTCCTTTCTTTTCTTTACCTTTTTGGCCATAATGAACAAAGATAAGGTTAGTATTTAACTTTAATTCCTTTATTACAGAATTTGATTTTCCACAATGTTTTCACTGCAAAAGTATCTATTAGGAAAATATATTCTAATTTAGAATAATTAAAATATATTATAGACGTTAAAATTAACAGCATTCTAACATCTTTTTTAGTACCTTTGTTATTCGTAAATTATTATACCATGATAACTTTAAACACATTCTTAGCCATTGGGCCAATGCAAATCGCTTTGGTTGTGGCCATCGTCCTACTTTTATTTGGAGGAAAAAAAATTCCTGAATTAATGCGTGGATTGGGAAGCGGCATTAAAGAATTTAAAGATGCTTCCAAGGAAGACGATAAATTAGAGGAGAAAAAGGAAAAATAGATTATATTTTAAATATTTTCAAGGGACATCTACCGTTTGGTAGGTGTTTTTTTGTTTATACATATGACTAAATTGACTATGCCTTATAGATTATGGTTGCCTTAAATCTTTTTTAGTAAATAATTTAAGGCTTGAAATGTCTTTTTTTTAAATTGATAATTTAACTGGAAAAGTTCATTCCTTGTAATTTCTTCACAAAATACCAATCGGAATTTTAATTTATGGGGATACTTGCAAGCTATCTTGGTAGTACTAGGTTGTCAAATTTTTCTTAATCAACAATGCTTTAAAGATAGAGGGAAATGGAATTAGTTTGAAATTTACTTCTGTTTATTCCTATTTAATATGTAGTGGCTTTGCTTATCAAAAGCCTAATATATCCCTGTAAATTGCTATTACACCATTGAAAACAGTGGATTCACAACAAATAATTTTTTCGCGGCACTAACCGCTCTAGTTTTAGCGTTGGTTATAAAATATAAGGTATTTGTAATTCGCTTGGGAAGTTATTATGAATTTTACACATGCCATTATATTTTTAGAATATTAGACCCCCAAGATTTTTAATAGAATAAACATGAAACAACTTCTAACAGCCTGCTTGCTCTTTCTTGCTCTTATTTGCAGTGCCCAAGGAATAAGGAAAAAGGTTTCCACATATTCGCATGCGCAATACTCGGAAATAGATATAAACACCAATAAGCAACAATCTAATTCAACCTCAGATTCCAACGGCAGGGTCACCCCTGAAATTTTTAGAAAGAAGGCTGCGGCACACCACATAAAAAGCAGGACGTTTAAAAATATAAATGGTGCGGATGAAGGTTTTTATATTGTTTCTGGAGTATTCTCCGATTTGGGTAATGCTCAAAATCTGGCACAGAAATTAAAGGTTAAGGGATTTGCCGCAGGATATATTAGTAATCCTAGCAATGGCCTCAACTACGTCTATTTAAACAGATATGATACATTAGATAGCGCCATATTAGCTTGTAATTCCAAGTTGGATGGTACTTATACCGATCCATTTTGGTTAATGAACGTGGATAATGGTGGAAAATCCAAGAAATTAGAGATAAATGGGAATGGCACTGTGTCAAAATTACCTTTACCCAACACGGCATTGGACAAGAATTCAGCTCAAGAGGTAAAGGATTATCCTAAG
>TARA_R110000796_G_scaffold59371_4_pt1 | contig 30584 bp, 23 predicted proteins | sample TARA_R110000796 | Tara Oceans TARA_R110000796 (sample SAMEA4397815) | marine metagenome | biome: Polar Biome; feature: [SRF] surface water layer (ENVO:00010504); material: water (ENVO:00002006), including particulate matter (ENVO:01000060) such as... | depth 5 m
GACCATAGCGTAACCCATTAAATCTTGTGCAGCAAGTACTATCTCTTCTTCTCCAAGTTCTCCTAGAACATTTCCCGTGAAGTTTTTAGCTACCTGTACCTTAGCTTGCCTGCCTGCTACAGATTTTAAATCTCCTACAAAAGCTCTACGTACGTTATCACCCACTGTAGTTGAGAAGAATCTTGTATCCGGCATAATCATCTCTGCAAATCCTTCTACAGCAGACATAGTACCTGCATAAACTTGACCATCTAAACCTGTAAGACCTAAATCCTCTGCCTGTACAACATTGTCTGAGTATGTATGTCTAAATGCTGAGTCAATAAGTCTTAAGCTTTGTGACATCTTAGGGTCAATAGTACCACCAAGTAATTTACCTAGACCTACCTCAAGATTAGTTATCTTACCTCTTCTAGCATCGTTTATTATTGCTAGGGTAAATGGTAAAGTCTCACCAAAAGATTTACTAATAGTTTTATATGTAAGGTTTAAGTTACCTGCATCATCTAGTAACCTAGTGTTTTCAGCATTTGAGGTTGGTGTATAGTTGAAGTTTGTAACCTGTCCAACAGTATCTGAGAAAGCATCGAATACGCTGTACTCATCTTTATCGAAACCTGTATCACCTACAGACGACATAATATCAGACACAAAACCTACAGTACCTTTTAAACCAATCTGAGTAACACCCTCAGCAAGTGTTGATACCATGTCAGCAGTAGTTGCAAAGAATCCATCATCGGAAATCATCTCATCAAACTTTTGACTTTCATCTGTTTTTGTAAAATTATTCTTTAATAAATTCTTAGCCTTATCAAAACCAACCTCACCTAATAATGCATCATAATTAGCTTGTAGGTTCATTAATGTTCTGTTAAGCTCTGCAGGGTCTTTAACTTCAGCTCTAGCAGCTTTTGCTTTATTTTGGATATTCTCTTTTTCTGCAAGTATAACCTTAACTTTAGCGTTAGCTATAATAGCCTCTTTTTCACTAAGGGTAGCATAACCTTTAGCAATCTTCTCTCTTTGTCTACTATCGCCTTGTAGTGACAATAGTATCTCTTCTTCTATAGCATTGTTAAGCTTAACTGTTTGTGTAACCTCTTCATCACCAATACCGAACATTCTACCAACTTTACCTAGGAAGTTACCTTTATCTGAATTAGTATCTTCTTTAACTCTAAGCAATACTTCCTCCTCTAAACGTTTTTGGTCATTTAGATTATTCTTTTGTTTTATAATGTCTTGGTATGTACCATCACTTTCTAGAATCTCTTCTACAGAGAATGATGTACCTTTAGATAACTGAGCAGCTTTTGTAGTTAGCTCGTCTTGCTTTTTATCTAGTTCAGCAATTTGTTCATTGCTTATTTTTCTAATTGATTTTTTAGGTTGAGCAAGTCTATCATAAGCACCGTTAATTTCTTTTAACCTTGCCTTTTCTTTTGAGTTGTCAGCCATAACAGGACGAGAGGCAATAGTAGCCTCTAATTCTTTTTGTTCTTTAGCCAATTCCGGAGCTATTATTCCTCTAGCTGTATCCTCTCCAATTTCTATAGGAGCATTTAACTTATCTAAATAAGCATTTACCCCATCCTTTTCTTCTTGGGTAGGGTTTTGTCTCTCAATTTGTGGAAATTTATTCTGTGTCTCGGAGTCCGATAAAGAAATACTTTCTGCCGAAGTAGAGTCCGAAACCCCACTTACCACTTCGGCTTCGCCCCCCTTTGGCACTTCGGCTTCTTTGGGTGTTGCTTTGTTATTATATTGCTTAATAACTATTGCGATGTTATCTTCCGACTCACCTGCAGCAATCATCTTTTTGACAATCTCTTGTAGCTCGTTCATATTTATATTTATATTTAATTTTGTGTTGAATACTTATTTATTAATTCTTGTGCCTTAGCTGCTTCTTGTGCCTTAGCTGCTTCTTGCTCCGCCGGTGTAAGTTTAGTATCACTCGATTGAATACTATTTATAGCCTCTCTAACATCTATGTCTTTCATTTCAAGACCTGCTTTCTTAGCCATACCCTTTACAATTTTAAAGGCATCCTTATTTTTAATATCTCTAATTGAACCTATGTCGAACTCATTATCTTGAAACCATAGCTGCCAATCTGTATTAGCTACAAATCCTAAGCCACTATCATCTAATACTTTTTGAACTGCTGTATCATTTGCTTCTGAACCTAAGTTACCAATACTTTTAGCCACATCGTAGAATTTAACTACTAAAGCTTCATTCTCAGCCTTTTTAGTTTCTTCCTTAGTCATATCACCTGTTTGTTTAGGGTTAGCTGCTTTCCACTCTTCTAGAGCCATTTTTCTAAGGGCTATAGCTTGGTCATCTGCATTGGCATCTTTAGTAATTTGTTGACCCTCTCTTTGAACCTGTCTGTCCCTAGCAGCTTCGTCAGACATTTGTTCAGCAGTTCTTGGAGCTACTTTTTTAGTAACCTCTTCGCCATAACCACCCTTAACTTGGTAACGTAAGAAATCTTCAACTAGTTGTTTATCAGTGTCGTTGAAGTCTTTTTTCTTTTTAATCTCACCACCGGATGCTTGTTTAAGTAAAGAGTACATATTTCTGTTATTAGCTTGTAATCCTTTTACTTTAGCCATAAACTGTGCCTCAGCTCCCTCATCCCATGTTTGTGTAGTCTCAATATATTGACCTGTATTCTCGTCATACTTTCTTTTACCCATGGTAGCTAGCATATCTCCAATAAGACCTTTCTTACCTTCCTTATCCTCTAATCTAACGTGCTCATACGGTCTGTCCTTTTGATTAACAACCTCAGCCCATTTCTTCTCCATTACATTTGGTTTACCATCTTCATCTAGTACAGGTTCACCTTCATCATCTAATTCTATAGCTCTAATTACTTTTTGGTCATTATCATCTAGAATTACCTCATAATCAAAATTCTCTACTGCAGAACCAAAGTTTAACCAATCATCATCATCTATCTCACCACTTGTCCACTTTTCTTGGTATCCCTTAAATACTTCTGCTAGTATTGCCTCATCATTTACGGTATTTTTAAAGTCATTTTCAATAACCTTCATCTTAGCCTTGTAATCATTCATACCTTTCCAATCACCCTTAGCTGCTGCCTCTCTAGATAGCTCTGCATATTCTGCAGCACGGTTTGTGGCAGTCATTGCAAATTTTCTAGCTACATCATCTCGTGTTTGGTTTCCTGTAGCAGAGGATACAAGTTCGGGTACGTCAATACCTGCGTAAGCATCATCTAAACGCTTATCTGCATTTTCCTTAGCATCTGCATTTAATTGCTTCTGCTGCATACCCTGTTTTGCTAAACGGTCTGCTGCTGCGTTTACATTATCGGAAACATAGTTACCAACTTTTTCAAGTTCTTTATACGCTGCCCCTGCTGTTACTTTAGCCATATCTATTTATTATTTTATTATTAGTTAGGGGTAGGGGGTTGTATTGCACCCAATAAACCACTTGCTCCACCCATTCCACCTGTAGCTGCTGTCATAGCTGCACTGTCAATAGCACCTGCTGCTGCAACCAATTGTCCCATACCATTTTGTTTCATATCCATACCAACATTAACCATGTTACCATAACCTGCTAGCTCATCACCTTGTCTTTTCTCTGTAATAGCTTGGTTATTGACATCTTGACCTGCTGCTGCAAACTGTATCTCTTTATTCTTTTCATCTAGAGAAGCTGCTATATCCCTATTAAGTAAATTATTCTGTGCTTGTACTTTACCAACACCACCTACTAAAGCTCTGTTACCACCTGCTTGTAATGCGTTAACTGACGTAGCTGTAGCTCTAGCACCCTCATCAGCTCTCATTTCTGCTCCTGCAGTACTAGCTGTTAAATTATTATAAGGGTTAGAAAGGTCTTGCCACTTGAAGTTATCAATACCTTCTTGACCTGCAGCCATCATTTTTTTACCTTGCTTAATTGTACTAAATCCGGAGATTGCTCCTCCTATTGCTGATGCCATATTATAAATTTTTTATATAAAAGTTTGTTTGTGGTTCTACTAATTCAAATCCACTGTTTTCTAATGCGTTCATTAAGCCACTTAGCTTTGCGTGTGAAACTATAGACTCAAAACCTTGTGATTTCATTACTATAGATATTATGTTGTAGAGGTATTTTAGAGCCCCCACTTTATATTTTGTTTCCTTACAAAAAGGGTTAGATGTTATCCAACCTACCCAACATATATCGGTGTCTGTAATTATAATAGCTACGCTATATAAATCTACTTCTCCATCTTCTAAATCAACAGATACTGTGAAAACCCTGTTAGGTACTGAATTGTAAGGTATATGATTACTACCAAATGCATCATGCTCGTCCCACCACATTTTTAATCTTTTGTAGCACACGGACTTATCTTCTAGTTTCCAATTAAATTTCATATTGTATTGTATTTAATTATTGCAAAGATAGCAAAATAATCAATACGATGTAAAAAAATTAACTAAAACTTTTCATGACCTCTAGGTTTACAGCAAATAGTTCTACCTTACCTACAGCAGAGCTTGAGAGACCTACCCTCATTGTGTAGCCTCTTAAGTTACCACCCTCTATTCTAGAATCTTTCATACCCACTACAAAGTCAGCATTAACTAGTCCTGCAGTAGTATCCAAAGTAATTGTGCTGCCACTAATAGCAGTTATAACACCAATTTGATTTAAGTTTGAACCCCTAACAATGGTATCACCAATACATAATGAAGTGCTTCCACCATTTAGCTCAAACGTAGTTGCTGTTAATCCGGAGATAGTCCCTAAACCATAAGTGGCTTTAGAATCAAAAGCTACATCACTCTCATTCCTTCTAGCATATGCATACCATATACCCTCCTTCTTTACAAATTCTGCAGCAGTTATTGAACTAGACATAGCATCGTCTGAGTTTGATATGTAAGCCTGTATAAGTGCTTCCCAAGAAGCGTTACCTTCCAAGCTTACAGCCTGCAGCTCCTTTATCTCAGATGGTGAGTCATTAACCATTACGTCAATAGTAGAACTATATTGTATACCGTAATAATTATTTCTAGACACATTATCTGAGTGATGCTCATAAAGCTCTCCATTATTAAATGTGAAAAACTTATTGTTCATACCTACCATATATTCGGGAAAGAAGGAATGGAACGATGTCCACCCCTTTACTTTCTCATCAAATGTCAATGTTTTATTTACTTTAGAGCTCATATCCTAATTCTGTTAGTGCTAATAATATTTGTGTTAAGTAGTAATCCGCTGTACCACCATCTGTTATGTTATATTTGTATGCTATCTCTGTTCTATCTGATAAACCACTCGCTCCTGCATAATTTCCTGTTCCGTTTTCTACAGCTTTTATGAGGTTTTGGAAATCAAGTGCTCCACCCGTCTCATCAACTTGGAATACAACAGCTCTCAAGTAGTTAGCTGCAAATCCTGCTAGCCTAGTTCTGAAATCAGCTATGTCAGTTATATACTGTGCTGTAAGTGCATTAGTATCTGCAAATGGTGTACCATGGTATATACTATTAGCCTCATCTTGGAATATTAATGATATAACATTTCCTGCAGGAGTAGTACCATTTATATTCATCATGTCTATAGTTCTCTCATCTGCCTGTGATATAACAGCGACATTTGCATCATATGCAGCCTCATCATCACCATATAGAGGTAATAGTGCATCTTTAAGTAATGTATCCCTCATAGTTAGAAGAGGGTTAAGAGTTGTGTTCATTGACCCCGAAGAATCAAAATAGATGTTTATCTTAGTGTTAGCGTTTATACCTAATACCACATCTCTGTAATCCCATATAATGTATAGATACTGCTCATTTGATAGCCTATCGTAATCAAATTCTATATATCTAGTTACGTCATCTCCATTTGTAACCTCCGTAAAAGCAGGGAACGTAGCAGCAGCTTCTAAGGCTGCAATATCTGCATCTGTATATAAAGTGTTGGATATTAAATATCCTATCTTATTTTCATTACCATTCCAAACTAAGTTTTGTGCTACACCTTGGTAAGACTCCACTCTAACTGAACTACTTGTTGTAGGAACTTTTATAGAACCCTCATTACCTACTACAGTGTTGAATAGCTCTACCTCATCTACATCAAATACTGTATCATATGTTGTGAAAGGTGATGAGTAAGTGTTTGTACTCCATTTATATCTACTCTTAATAGAAGTACCTTCATCCTCGGGGTTGTTCAATATAACATTAATAACCGTTAATTCATTCTCTACAACACAATTACCCGATATTTGGAAGTTAGTTCCTACTATAGGGGCTGTAACTGTTAGTACAGCATCTCTAGGTATATTTTTATCTTTAGAAAATACTATAGAGCCTGTACCTACATCAGTAGTGGCAGGTAATCCTAAACCTATTAATACTGAATCATAAGAAGGGTCTCCGAAGTAACCATAATCAGTTTCTACACCATCGTATTCTAAAGTAAGGTTAACAGGAACTCCATTAGTTACATAACTAAAACCTGCATCCCCCACTAGTATACCATAATCTATTGTTATTTCATATACACCACTAGTATCTCCTCTATAGAATACATCTGAGCAATCTATTGAGAAAGGTTTGAGCAATAAGTCCATACTTGAGTGAGCAACGTATTGGTCTAAGTAAGGGTCATATGAACCTAATTTCTTTTGGTCTATAGCATTCTTAAAATCATCCTTAAAGAACCGTCTCATACCTGCCATAGATATTTCAGTAATTCCGTCAGCTCCTAGCCTACAAACACACCCTCTTTTAGAGTCCATGAAATAAACATTGTTTGAATCAAATGCAAAGCTCTCCGGATTTCTACTAATGCCATACTCACCTGTATATGCTCTGAAATCTCCCAAGACATCCTCTACAGAAGATACATTCGAAGAACCGTCAGCATTGTATAGTATATCTTTACCAAATAGTACATAGCCCACTTTGTCTTCTTGGAGCACCAAAAGGTTTGTGTCCCTAAAGAATAATTTTTGAATTGTACCATATTTTTTATCTAAATCTTCTTTATAATTTGCTTTGGATAGATTAAACACGCCTATACCATTTACATTTGAGTTCTCGTTATAAGGCTCACTGTAAGTAATATCTGCAAATCTTCTAACCTCTCTATATTTTTCTGTTGAGGTTGTTGAAGGTCTTAAGTCTATGTTTAAGTAATTAGCCAAAAGTTGTTGACCATCGCCATCAGAGCCTACATACCTAGCATCTTTATACCTGTACGACTCAGCTCCATTACCCATAACGTAGCAGTTGAAGAAATCCATCTCCACTATAGCAGAAGGGTTCACTGCAGATTGGTTTAATAAGTTACCTTGGTGGTATCCATCTATTACATCAAATGTTTGTGATGTTTCGTAATATAATTCTGAACCTCTATCTTCCGGCTCAGTTTCAAATATTATTGCACCATCAGAAGCTAGAACCTCAATTTTAATTGATGTTGTAATTTTTCTTGAAGCTGTACCATCTCTGTGAGACCAAGCGAAGAACTTTTCACCTAAGTCTGAACCATCTGCAACAGGTACACCATCTGAGTCACAGAATCCGTATCCATATCCATACTCACCATCTCCCACAAGGAAGTTAGGGAATGAACCTGTTACTTGCCCTCTAGTGAAATCTTCACCAAAAGAGCCTAAATCAATAACCTCAGCTTCAAACCATGATTGTAAAGAAGCGTAGCTTCCACTTACTCTAAAGCTTTTGTCATATTGTGCTGCGTAAGAAATAGAGCCCCTAGCTTTGAATCGTATATATATACGAACCCTAGAGCCTGCATTAAGGGGGTATGGCACAAATGCACCTGTACTGTCGTCACCAAATATAGGTGATGTACGAGTTCTACCTGTATATCTTAAGTGAGAACCTGCTTCATAAGTTCTAATAGTTGACTCATCAAAGCTCATATCAATACCTACAGGCTTAACCTTCATATATAAACCTGCCTCCTCAATAATATTGTCGGGGTCAGAAACGTCTCCTAAGAAGTCCGATTGTTGGTCTTTAATCTCTAATACCCTTAATTTGGTAACATCAGCTAAAGCACCACCTAAGTCAGATTTAACTATAAGTGTATCACCTTGTACTACCTTACCTATATTAGCACCTTCTAGTTTAATCCATCTAAATAGTCCATCCTCATAAAACAGGTTGGTGTATATTGTTTGGTAAGAACCTTTATTCTGCTTAACTACAAGTTTATACCTATCAGCCCACACGGGTGCTAAGTGATTTATATTTGTTACAATTTTATTTTGAAATGTAGAAAACTCTTGGTCTACATATATTGTATTATCTTCGTCAGTTTGTACAAAAGTTTTTCTGCCATCGGCATCCATATAGATTATACCTACCTCATAACTCCTGTTTGTTTTTAATGATGATGCTACAGCAATCTCTCTGTAAAATACTTGTGTACTTGTATCCCATTGGAATCTAGCTGTCTCATCTACAGCATCTACTGTGTACACGATGTTAGGTGCTAGTATACTAATTGAAGTAGCTGTAGAGCCTGTAATAGTAAAACCATTTACAGCACTTGTTACTACAGTACCTGTAGGGGGAGTAATAGTATAACCTGCTTCAAAAGCTGCTGATATTAATGTTTCTATAAAGTATATAAAATCAGCGTCACTTGCTAAAGACGTAGCATCTACAAAATTTTGGTTTAGTATGAAATCAAATGTGTCTCCAAATAAACCATCGTAGTCTGTGTTACCTAAATCAAAAGTAAATGTAAGTCTGTTTCCTGCAGCTAATGTAATACCTGTAAAATCTATAGTGATAAGGTCATCTGTTATAACGCTATCCCCTATAGTTATAACTAAATTTTCACCGTTTAAATCTAATTGAGTAAGTGATAGTGAGAAGTCTACATTAATATCCTCACCATATATATTCTTTAAGTCGTACTGCTCTACGTAATTACCAAAAGCAATCCTAGAACCTATAAGCTCTAATGCTTTTGCTTTTCGTGGTACGTTGTCATATGTTCTAAAAAGCTCATCTTCCGGAAGAGCTACTAGCACTTTACTATTTGTAAATGTAAATGATTGAGTCTCATCATTACCCCATACCTCATTAGTTTTATTGAAGGACTCAATAATGTAAAGAGTATTTGAATTAGACTCTTTATATACTACTTGTACATCTGTAACCCTTTCATCACCTGTGTTGAAATCAATCTTAATAGCGTTGAAAGCATTAGCCATACCATTATTCTCCATTGTTTGATAATCTAACTCAAAATCAGAAGGAGAGAATTGGTAATTAGAAAAAGATGATATAGCACTATAACCCCCATCTAGATATTTGTATCTATAGGCGAAGGTTAAGAATTTGTTCTCTAAGTTATTCTCTGTTGTTATTGGAGAATAAGTAAGCGTACACGAAGGTGCACTCCTAGGTGGTCTCTTTATTAGAGCTATATCCAACTCAGAAAAGCCATCGGCAGCATAGCCTTTAGCTCTTTCAATATTTACAACCCTAGGTGGGTTTAAGTCATCAGTCCAAATAATTAAGTCCCTATCAGAGTCACCATTTACAATTTTAACTACACCTGTTATAAGGTAGTTCTTATTGAAGGCTAATACTCCATCGGGATTAGAAGACTCTAACAAAATATTTGTTTGAGCATTTGGTACATCATATTCAACAACTAAATCCTTAGTGTCGGATGTTATAAACCAATAAATCTTTTGGCTAGAGCCATCGGCAAAAGCACCTATTGTATCGGCATTAGTAAGACCTAGGGATGTTAATTGTTCATTACCTTTAACATTCTCTATAGCCCCAACATCAGAACCCTCTGAATTAGCTACTCTAATATTTAATGCATCCGGATACTGCCCTTTAGGTAGTAACCTCTCATCAATATCTTGGTTAAGCTTACTTTGAACAAACGTGTTCTGTAACTTCATATTCTTATAATATTAGTATAATTTCTCTAGCATTCACAACTGTGAATTTTTCTCTATCTATTTCTATCTCGTATCCTGCAGTTATTGGTACATAGATGGTTTGACCTACAATAACTTTATCATCACCCGAGGATATAACCTCAAGTTGTTTATAAGCTTTGTTTTTACTAGGTATGATAACATTACCAACCTTTTGTACTACCTCATCCAAATTCATGCAACATACGTTGCTGTTTAACATTTTCATATTTAATTTAATTTTAGTTATTTATTATTTAATCCATCTGTTAGCACCTTTGAATACTTTTCTTAATTCAGAAGGTCTAATGGTTTGCATTCTTCTCTTACAAAGTCTTCTGCTATTGAACCACTCTTTTCTAGCAAGCTGTTTAGCATTAGCAGGTACGTTCCTACGTCTCTCTATAAGCTTCCAATATATCCAATTGTATACAGCATCCTCTGCAAATTTATGTATCTTAAGCTCAGCTTCTGCTCTACCTTCACATCCTGTGTAAAGTCCATCAGATAGATATTCTAATACCACGGATTTACCAAAAGTCTCAGAGCCAAAGATAATTAAACCTCTTTGTCTATCTAACACATATCCACCACTAGAGAAATCTTCTGAGAAGTTCTTATTTGGTACAAATGAATTATCAGTACTAAACTGAAAACTTTCTACACCGTCAGCTATTATGTCAGCAAGTTCGTCGGGTATGTCTAGACCTATGTTATTAGCCTCTAGAGCACATCCTTCTCCATCAAACAATATTCCATAATCAGTGTCTTGTAAGTATTCCCTAGCTATGTCAAGCTTATTGTTTACAGATAGTTCATGTAATTTACCAAGCCCGTCTACCCAAGATATTCTAACAAAGTTAACAAAATCCGGAGGTAGTGTAACAGTAAGCGTAGGGCTTAAATCTAGTTTTATACCTTTAATCTCTTGCATAGAGTCAAAGTATAATTCTCTAAATGCTCTTCTAGCTTGAAACAGAACTACTCTTCTGTTTGCATTTGCTGTGAAATCATCATCCTGTGATGACATTATATAGTTGTTTACTATGTCTTCTAGTGTTACATATTGGTAGTTACCAAATAAGTTACTGTCCCCATAGTAGTCTGCACTTGTGTTTATCGGTGTTGGCATTATTGGCTATCTTTTAAGTTCATTTTATCCTTTAACCCTTCTGCTACTTGCACTACTTCTGCCTCTCTTAAATTAATACCAAAGAATGAAAGCATTCTTAATACTATATTTGAGAACTCTGAGTAATCTAGTTCAAAATCTTGGAAAGACCCGTTACTTGGGTCATATAATTCTTTGTTAGATACAATTGCATAAGTCCATTTTGGGTCTAATGGTTTTCTTATATATCTAACATTTATGTCTGTGATAGTGGTAGGGTAAACTTTTATGGTATCATCTCCTCTGTATTCAAATACAGGATACAAGACCGTAGGTGCTGCTTCTGTTCTAAGTAATGTGACAATATCATTTCTATCCACCACTTCTATAAGTACACCACCATCTGTAGATAATCCCCTATCTTCTATTTCATATAGATTAGTGGGTAGAGTTGCTATACCTGCTGTAACTGTTAAGTCATCATCTGTAGCAAACCTGCCCATATCAGCTTTAGATTGAGCTGATTGATTTCCATAACCCCTATTGGTTAAACCTCTGTTTTCTTTATTTTGTGCTGAGTTACTGTCATTAAAGTAACCCCTAAAGATTTCATTTTGTACATTGATAGCTAACAGATTAAATTCCTCGGGTGAAATATACCCTTGGTTTTCTTTATTCATTATAGTCAAGAGTACTTTATAAATTGTATCAATCATATTTTATGTTTTTAGTGTTACAAAGATACTAAAAAATAGGAAGCAACGAAAAAAACCCCACAATATCAATTGCAGGGTTGTCTTATTTATTTATATTGAGTGCTAGCTTCTTCTCTTAATCTCCTCACCTACTAGCATACCTTCCTCTGTTCCTAAGAAGTCAGCAAAATATTCTACTAACTCTAGTCCTCTAGGTGCTGTTACTATAGTTTTATTATCTCTAACCCATAGCATTGATTTGCCATTTGGAGATTTTTTAATAATAGCTTCTTTTACTGCACGTAGTACAAAGTATTTTCTGTTAATATAGTCATCTTGGAAGATTGTTACTTGGAAGCTATCGTCTGCAAAATATAGAGGATTATTCTCTATCTCTTGGTAGATACGTCTCTTAAGTGATTTAGGTGACATACTTGAAGCATCTTGAACATTGTTCTCTAAAACAGCTACTACTGCTTCTAGCTCATATATACCATCGTCTTCTTCTAACTTGTTACGTACTGCGTTGTATAAGTCAATCTTAAGGTCATCAATTATTAAATCAGCCTCTGCTTCTTTTTCATCATTTACTTCCTCGAACCATGACCCACCATTGGCTGAATTGTCCGGATGAGCATCAAGGAATTGTTGTGTAATTTGCTCCTGTCTTCCAACTTTCAAATAACCATGCATAAAGATAATAGGCTCTACTAAAGCAAAGTCTGATTGTTTATCTGCATAGATTGTTGGCTCGTTAGGGCAGTGTCTTATTGGTCTACTGATACCTTTTTCTTCATCAAATACTAGTAAGTTTTTCTCTCTACCAATTTTGATAATAAAGGATAAACCGGAACGGTCATCAGCTAAACGGTATTCTTTTTCTACAAATTTTCTTGGAGGTGTTGTAGTTGCTTTAACCTCTTTCTTTGGTGCAGTCGTAGCTGCAGTTGTCTTTGTTGCCATTTTATTGAATATTAAATTAAAATTGTTATTAAAAATAAAAAGGGACAGGATTTGAAACCCATCCCTTTTTTGGTAATTATATTACTACTATGCCCCTTCGAAAAGCATGAAGTTGTTTGCTCCTGTAGTACAAAGCATTCTTTCTGATAAGTGATGAACTTTCATTACATCCTCGTCATCTGTGTAAACACCTCCAACAGTACCTGTTACCCAAGTTTTGTATTTTCTGTTTTCAGCACCGGCTACACGATACTTTTGTTGTAAGAATGGTACAGTGATTTTCTCACCTCCACCTTTACCGTTGTACTCACCTTCGTAAACTTCTTTAGTTCCAACAGGAATTAAAGCTCCACGGATTTTACCTGCTGCTGCAGCTACTGCTCCTAAAAGAGTAGGGTCATTAAGTAATTTCCAATCAGTTTTGAAGAAGTTGTATGAACCTCTTGTGAAACCTTTGAAACCTAAGTTTACAGCCATGTCCTTATCGTTGTCGAACATACCATAAGAGATACCTCCGGAGTAACCTGCATTAAGAGCTCCTAACATATTGTCAATAGCTAATGATTGGTCACGGTCACAATAGAACATGTAATCTTGAATTTTCCCTTGAGCATCGAAACGTTTTACAACAGTGTCAACATCAGAAAGAGCTGACATAATACCTGCGTAAGAGTTACCTCTAGTTCTTACTGCTTCAAAGAAACCTTCTGTACCGTCATATCCTGCAGCTTGAGCAGCAGAACCATTTTCGGCTTTTTCTCCTAAGATTAAAGAAGTCTCTAATCTATCTTCCCAACGTCTACGTGTGTCTTTTTCAGACTCTAAGTACCATAAGTACCCACCGTTAGAAGTTTTTACCCATCCGATTTGAGTTGCATCAGAACCGTTAACTTCGTACTTATCTTTCAAGATGATAGGCTTGTTGTCTAAGATTGTGAAGTCAGTTTCTAATGAACCTTGAGCTCCGCTTGTACCTTTAAGGTGTTCAGAACCATCAACGAATACAGTTAATGCAGTTGTTCCTAATGCAGTGAATCCTGCAGATTTGTAAGGAGCTACTGTAAATGTTCCTGCAGCATCGTCAATTGCTGTAATGATACCTCTACGTTTAACAGATGCATCAGAGATGTGTACTGTTTCGTTTAATCTAAATACGTGTCCTGCTTTAGTAAAAACAGACCCTGCACGAGTTACATCAGAGTAAACTGTATGTAAACGTCCTTCTTCTGTCCATATTACTTTATCAGATGCGAAGCCTGCTTCTGCACCTAACATGTAAAGCATACCCGATACTGATTGCTTACCATAAATGGTAGCGATTTCATCGTGAGTCTCCGGAGCTTCTTGGCTCGAATAGTCAAACAATGATATGTAGTTACTCTTTAATACTGCCTTAGTGCTTGTAGGTGTTACCTGTGCACTAGGTGATGCGTTTAATGCCATGATTTATAAATTTTGTATATTAATTATTGTTATTATCTTTTACCTCGGATAATACTCATTCCTCTCTTACCTAAATAATTATCAAGACCTTCGATTTGTACTCCACTGTTTTGGTTCGGTATAGCTGAGCCACTTGATGACTTGCTATCCAACGTGGTGTTTTTTGCCTCTCTAATTACATCGTCAGCTCCGGAGTTCTTTCCTTGCTCATAGGCAAGTTTAAGCATATTCTCGTAGTTAGATATAATTGCAGTATCTCTAACAATAGCTTCGTGATTCCAATTACCGTCCTCAGTCTTCCAACTAGGGGCGTTATTAATATGGTTCACTAGATTTTTGTCTGAACCTTCCGGCAACTTAAAGTCAAGCGATACACCATCAGCTAAATCCAATTTAATTGATTTTAACTCACTAGCTTTGGAAACGATGTTTTGATTATACTGTTTATTAGCATCCTCATTTTGTTTAACCAAAGTTTTGTATTGCTTAGCTAAATCTAAGTCTTGTTGAACCTCGGGAGTGTAATTAGCAGGGGTTGGGTTACCTAAATCAGAAACTAACTTCTGTAACTCTTTACGACCTTGTGATGCAATCTTCTTAAGTTCTAGATTCTTAATATCTCTGTCATCATCGAAATCATCCTCAGATGATAAGTATTTACGATTAACTTCTAAATTGATTTCTTCGGGTGTTAATTCCGGATATTGCAGTTGCAGAAACTCTCTTGCCACTTGCTCATCGGACACCTTTGTGTAATCTTTTTGGAACTTAATCCAATCCTCGATTGGTCTTCCTGTTTTATCTCTCCACTCAGCTAATCCTTTTAGGTATGGGTCAGAGTCTAATGGGTTTGTTGCTTCTGCAGGGGTAAGGTCATCTAAGCTTTTAATCTCTCTACCTAGCTTCTCGCTTAGGTATTTAAGATGTAACTCATCACTAATTTCTACAGGAGCTTCCTTCTTAGGCTCATCTACCTCAACGGTAGCTGTTGGTTCGTCTTTAGTATTTAAAGAACTTTTATCCTCATCTGCCTTCTGAGCAGTTTCAGTTGTTTTTGGTTTGTCAAACTCTCCTGTTACTTGAATTTCTTTCGAAGTATCTTGTATCTCGGGTTGACTAGTTGGCTCGGGCTGTGACTCTACTTTTGGTTCTGCTACAGGTGCTTCCACCTTTGGCTCTGCTGCTGTGTCACCTGTGTCCTTAACCTCCGGTGTTAAATCAATTGTTTGACTTGAGTCCGGATTGTTTTTGTATCCACCTATTTTCATAATGTGTGTTTTATATTTTATTTAATTCTTATTATTTGCAAATATACGAAAAATATCGTATGGTCAATTTTTACGATACAGCAACGTCTTCCATACCAATGCCTCCGGAAATTGTGTCATTCGCAGACTCAAAGTTCATAGCAGGTTTTGAAAACTGTTTTTGTTCAGTTATTTTAGATGTAGCAGAATTTTGTTCTCTCTGTCTAGCATCTTTTCTGTCGTTGTCATATTGTTTGTGTTCGTTTATAACACCTTGCTCAGCACCTCTTAAGCTCATATTATATTGGAACTCTTTCTCCATCAACCTCATTTTAGACTGTTCCTCAGCACCTATCTCTCTAACTTTACCACTTGTTTTAGCTTCTATTTCAGCTAATTTAGCTTGTATCTGTGCTTGGATTTCTTGTTGCTTAGCTTGTGCTGCAGCTTGTGTTGTTTTTAATTGACCTTCATTATTCTTCTCAATCTTAGCAAGCTCTGCTTCATTTCTGTCTTTCTCTCTTTTAGCTCTTCTAATTTTTAATACTTGATTTGCCAACTTGGTGTTTCCTATTGTTCTAACATCTATAGCATCATCTAGTGTAATTAAATCTTTAGTAAGTGCAGCTTGTATATTTTGTTCTAAGAATTGTTTCTCTTGTGCATCCGGCTTAAGCTCAATGATTATACCTAAATCGTGTAGGTGATACTTCTTAAGAGCTTCTAATGTTGTCATATTGATTTTACCGATAGCATTGATGTATGCCTCTTTTAAATCTGAATACTCAAATACATCCTTAAGTCTTAATGCAAGACCTTCACCCAACCTCTCAGTCATGTTTAGAACTGAATCTAGTATGTGACGAGTAGCTGTGTTGGAGCTAGTAGCCAATTGCTCTTGGATTCCCACTGCCATTTTTGGATGAGGTGCAGAAGCATCTGCTCCTTGAGGTATACCTATAGCATCTCTTAGTAGGTTAAGATAGTGATTATACGCACTGATTAATCTATCCAATCCATCTACGACACCATTCTTTAATTCTCTTATTGGTTCTTTACCATAGTTGTAATCTCCGGAGTTATCTTTTGATGTACCTAGTACGTTACCTGTATCATCATAAATCTTGATTACTTCAAGTGGTGTTAAGAAACTACCATCTCCTAGACCTATCTCAGATAATCCATCCACATCAATAAATACACCATTAGGACGAGCCTTGGCTATTAATTGTTGTAGCTTGATATGTATTTGTTGCATTTGGTCTACGTAAGGTATAATATTACCTACAAGACTTTTTGTTCTATTTTGATATAAATCCGGAGCATAGAAAATATAGTTAGGGATAGTCTTACTTATATTACCCTTTGGTCTAATCATATTCTCACATAATTTATAATTGTATATATGCTCAGTACCAAGTATTAATATACCTTCATACCATACATCTATAACTTTTTTAACTACATCATAACCATCGTAGTTTGCATTAGGTTTTTTAAATGTACTCTCCTTCTTAGTCATTTTAAACCCACCATTCTTTGTATACTTCTTTTTGTATGAAATAGTCTTGGTAGATTTATATGTAAAGTTAAGGATGTCAACCATTACACCACCTAAGTCATCTTGTTTGTAGCTAACGTTGTTTCCTGTATTGTGATACTTATTCCATTCAGAAGTACCTTTTACTACGTCTAATAGCTGCTCATCTGTGAACTTGCCCATAGACTGTCTTTTCAGTTCATTGACTGTAATTCTTTCAACCTCACCATAGTAGTGAACTTGCTTAAAGTTTCTATGCTTTGGAAATGAGTACACGCAATCTGCAGGGTCAACCCAATCAACTAAAATACCTTTAGTAGGGTCAGTCTTATGCTTGATACCACCAATACCTAAAGTAGCTACATCTTCAATAACCCTAGCTTGGGTCTCGTCATAGTCATTTAAGTCTAGTGTATATTTAAGTGCCTCTTCCGATGCAATCTCTATAGCAGGTTTGTATTTAAGCTTCATGAATAAATCCAACTCTTCCTCATTGTCGGGTATATCATTTTCTAAACCATTAGGAACTACAGCTACCCCTAAAGCTTGCTCTGCAGCTTTCATAACAGGGAGTGTATCCATTAAGTTTTGTAAATTCTTCTTGTAGTCATCCTTCAAGTTTGTAGAGAATTTATCAACAGCTTCTGCCTTAATATCAAATAACCTCTCTGTCATCTGATTAGATAAAAGTTTCACAAACTTAGGTATTATTTGAAGTGGTCTCCAATCATAGTTACTGTAAGACTCTTCATCACCACCTGTGATTAAATCTTTATATAGCTTAGTATCTTGCTCACCTCTAGCATATAACCTTAGATTATGGTATACATCCCTCTTATCGTAGAAGCTTGAATTACCTTCTTCGGGTCTGTGCCACCATTCGTATTCAATAGCTTTAGCCATTTGTAAACCATAGTCCTCCGTTCTTTTTTCCTCATCCGGAGCAAGTGGATTAGGATAAGCAGTTTTTCTAAGGATAGCCTTTTTATTATTATTTCGCATAATTTTTAATTGTTTTCTGATGTATTAGTGAGCCTACAGACCCTTTATTGTTGTACTTCTTTAATAATGATTTAACATGTGTTCTCTTTGGGGTTTCTTTAGTGCCCCTGTATCTTTCTGTGTGACAAGCCATTATAGCTAGTCCACTAGAGATTGTTGCATCATACTCGGTTCTTTTATCCGGATTAAATGCTAGCCAATCCTTTAATGTTTCTTGGAATGGCATCTCCCCAATCTCTCCTAAAGGTCTAACCATTTTATCCTCGTCATTATAGACACCTACATAGTTTTCAACCCAAAGTCCTATAGCATTCATGTGTGAGTCTAGTATATCTTTACTTGACATTACCTGTCCACCATATTCCTTTTCATTTGGATTTAACACCTTTTTAGGTCTATCTAACCTATCCATAGCAAATCCTCTATAACCCCTATTTCTCATGTGACGTAGTAAGTCAATTCTGTTAGACTCGACTAATATAGGTGCTCCATAAAATCTACAGCACATTATAACGTCTTCAAAGAATATAGTTTCATCTGTAGGTCGAGCTAAATACTCTAATACAAACTTATTGGAAGGTGCTCCACCTTCGGGGCTTATTATAGTCTTACCATGAAGACCTCCTTTAGAGCCCTTACCATGAGTAGATTTTAATGAGAACGGGTCACACCCAAACCTAACACACTCTAAATTAAGTGGGAAGTATTTCTCTCCAATCCTCTTAACATTATTTCTTAGGTGCTCAGTATTATCTACTTTTGATGGCATCCAAGAAATCTTGAATCTTCCTTTATCATCCGGATAGAACTCTACATCTGAATCAACCTCATTATTCTTCCATCTAAAGTTTCCTGTAGTAAACAGGGACTCATCCGGTTGGCTGTCATTGTAATCTATCTGCTCATACAACTTGTTTATATTAAACATACAACTAGATTCTTCATCTCTAAGTGCATGCTCTAAAGTCCTTGGATATGTTCTTAACTGTTCGTTAATAGCTTTATCTGACTGATTTTTCTTTTGCTCTTCTACTGCTAATAAATAGTCAATAGAACCCATTTTTATTAATTCACCACTAAGGTTGTACACTGTACCTTTAGGTTTAACAGTATGGCAGAAACCATACTTATCTGTGTACTCCTCCATGTTATCTTGTGCAGGTAAGAAGTACATGTATAATCCTGTAGCTGTCTTCTGCGTTGTTTGATTTCTATCTTTAACCATAGAACCATTTATAAGTTCTACATATTGGTCACCACCTTTAGCTCTAGACCCCATAGTTGAACCTATGTAAGCCTTACCAACTACCTTACCGTTTGGCATCATCGTTGGAGCTACCATACCTAAATGGACAATATAATCATGTGGTTTCATCCACTTAGCTGCCTCATCCCCTAAATAACCATCTAACTTAACGGAGTCATAAGAATCATTCTTTGTTGGTCTATGGTCTACATTAGTGTTTAAATAGTCTTTTACGCCTGTATTACGAGCTTTCTTAGCTTCCTTGGAGTTATTCGATGGCTTACCAAAGAAAAGCTCATTAGGGCTATCCTCCTTGCCTTTTACGACAGGTCTTATATAGAACGGTAAAGATAAGAACATATACGAGAATTTATCAAACGCTTCTTGAACGTCATCTCCCGATTTAGATGTCATACCATACTTACCATTACTTGTAGTAGTAGATTGGTTCAATAGAACTGCTAGTACTGCATATGTAAATCCTGTACGTCTAGACTTTACAAACAATTGACCTAAACATCTTTTATCAACAATACATGCCTCAATGTGGTAAAACATATTAAGCTGTGCATAACGGAAATCCATATAACCACCGTTATCTAGCATAACACACCACTGTAAAGCAAAGTAATGGTTACCTGTTAAAAATACAGGAGTACCATTATTGTAGAACCATAATCCCTCTCTACGTCTTCTATACTCTTCACGTATAAACTCATCCCACAGTTCTACATTATCCGGATTAATTTCATCCGGTGCAGGTTGTCTTCTCCAATATTGCTCTGCTTTTGGCAGGTCATGAAAAAGTATTTTTGTTTTATCTTTTGGTACTTCCGGAAGTGTAATGTGTAAATCCTGTAGAATAATAGCCTCTCCCTGTGTTGAGAAAGGACAAATGTTAACACCATCAGTATCCTCATTGTACCAACCTTTGAAATAATTCTTAATGTTATATTTAGAATCCTTTGCAAAGACTTCGGGATAACCTAACCTAAACTCCTTGTCGGATAAGTCTAGGTTTCCTTCATCCCTTTTATTTCTTAAATCTATTAAAGACTTGTTTAAGTCCATAACAGCGTTTACTATAAATCCTTTAGCTGCGATAGCTTGGTTGTGTCGCTCAGCATCTAGCTCAGCATAATCAATTGGCTGCCTTAAAGCTTGTCTTAATGTAAGCATAGCTTTATCACCTGCATCTACAACCTCTGATACATACCCTAATAACGTTGAGGTTGATGGGGAATTTGGGGAGTTAGCCCAAACCATCAATATCTCCTTAGCTGAATTAAATGAAGACACTTTAGACTTCATTATAATCTGCATCTTATCGGGGTTTTCCAAGTCATCAGCTCTAAACTTATACTCTAAACCGTCAATAATAGTATCTAACGCTAATTTTATATCATCACTTAATCCTATCATAGTACTGCTAAAATGTCCTTTGTTGACATCTTGTAGAGGGTTTCCCCTTCTATATTAAATTCATATTCACTGTAGTCTGAGAACAATACCTCATCACCTTCTTTTACTCCTTGGGCTTCAAGTTCATCATTTGGGAACTTTATTAAACCTCTTAATTTCTTTCTGCCTTTATGTGTGTTGCTTTCACCTTTAGTGATAGTGAAGCCATTAACCTGCTCCTCTTCAAACTCTATAGGTTTAACAAATACAAATGGTCTAATTGACTGCCAATCCTCATCACCTCTTCTGTATGCAAATACTAACGTCAAAGGTATGAAATACTTATTATCCTCTATAAAGTAGTCGCTCTGTACCTTCTTACCCTTCATACCATTCTTCATCCTAAACATGTTGTGGTGTACAATAACCTCATCACCTTTTTGTAGTATGGCAAAGCTAGGGGCTTCAACAACTCTAGCTATTCTGTTGATATGCTCAACACTCTCTATTGTAGAGTTGACAATTATACCGTCTACTTCATTCTTATAAGCCTCGTCAATCTCTACTATTATATAGTTGATTGTTGTCATTATGCAAATGTTATATCATTCTCAATATGTACAGGCATATCTACAACTGTCTTCCAAAGTATTGTACCAACCTCGTTATTCTCAATGTAGATGTTATAACCCATTTTGTTGTCTTCAACCTCCTCTAACACTATTAAGCTTATTGTGTATTCTGTGCCTAATAGGTTCATTCTTTTACCTACTTGGTAGTGTATAGAACCGTTTGGGTAATCTCTACCCACTGATATTTTTCTAATTATTTTCATTGTTTTGCTTTTATTTAATTTACTACAAAAATACGAATTTATAAGACACGGTTATTTTATATCAAAAAAGGGATAACTGTTAAGCTACCCCTTTAGTAAAAATTCATGTTTTTGTTATCCTTGTAATAGTTGTATCATAATACTCGGTCTTCCTATAGGCGAGTTTTGATTTACAATAATATCGCACTTGTACTTTTCTAGTACTGCTAATATTGCCTCTGAGCAGTCTTTTTGTCTCTGCTTGTTTGCTCTAGCTTGCTCTATTAAAGCTTGCTCTTCTTTTGTAATAGTTGTTTTTTCTTCTTTAGGTGTTACCTTACTTGTTGCCATAACTGCTTTGAATTAAGTTAAATTATATAATTTATGCAAATATACAAAATTAATTTAACAGTTGGTTTTATACCTTAGTCTCTAGTTGCTGTATCTTCCATACAACATTTGGTGAAGTACCTGTAATCCTTAGTCTATATATATAATCATCGTTTGATGAGCTCATAGGTCTTTCTGATACACCTAAAGAAGCACCGTCAAATTCAGTACTTGTATAACCATTTCTATATGCTAGTATAGTACCCGAACCTCCCGATATTAATATATCATCTCCGGACTCTTTTATAAAGCATGCGTAGCCAACATCATTATCTCCCGTAAAGTCAGAAGATATATTACTATGTGTTGAGCTTCCTGCCGAACTTAAAAGAAACCCTGTACCTAAAGCCCACTCCGCATTAAATACATTATCACTTACATTGTTATAACACATGTAAAGTTTTGTTCCGGCATCATTAAAGGCTATACCTCTGATTGTTACTGCAGCAGCAGGAGTAGATAGGGTACTTGTAGCAGATGTTGACATCGTAGTAATATCCCATGCAGTACTAATAGCATGCTCTCTTAATGTATCATCTGTCCCCATGATGAAGGCTTTTGTTCCTGCAGGGTTCATAACAATCTCTCTAGGTGTATAAGAGAGTGCTCCCGATGTATCTACTGCTGATATTGTTGATGTTACATCATTGGCTGTTGCCATAGATAGTTGTGCTACCGTTTTTGCAGCTACATCAAAAGTATAAATCCTTGTGCCTCCACTGTCTACCCATAAACCAACAATAACGTTTTGTGTAAAACCATTAAATATTCGTCCTATATCTGCAGATAAAGCAACATCAACTATATCAGATACGCCCCAACCTGCACCATAATTCCTAAACTCTAATAAGCTAGTTGCAGGTGCTGTGTAATAAGTGCTATCATATGAGACACCTACTGCATCAGCTACGCAGTCAACTAAATCATCAGTTGTGGGTACTATTTCATTTACTACATCTTGTAAACTAAATGTATCTGAGTTTGGTACTGCCATTATATTCCTGCTTTTTCTAATCTTGCCTCTAATTCAGCAATCTTAGCAATTAATAAATCTATATATGCTACGGATTTAATACCTTCTTTATCTGTTCTCACAAACTCCGGATGGTTTTCTTCAAGCTCTTGAGCTATTACACCGTAACGTTTTTGACCTTCTTCCTCTTTTAATTCAAAAGTTTTCCAATCTACAACTATAACCTCTTTAGTATCAACATCTTTTATATTCTTCTTTAATCTCTTATCAGAAGATAATATAAAGTTAGTAGCTGTTACTGTACTTGTAAACCTACCTGTACCTGTAACATCTAGTTTAGCTATTGGAGTATCATTTCCAATACCAACGTTACCGAGGTAATCAATAGCCATTACATAATCTGAAACAGTTACAGTATTAGCATCAGATATGGCATCAGTAGCAAAATATAAAGTACCTCTACCATTCCCTACACCTTTTTGTTCAAAATATATAGCAGCTTTTGCTATAGAAGAGGAAACAGCTGCAAATTCTATTCCTGTACCACTTCCATTTCCATCATTAGGATTTGATAACTTTAAAGCCGGAGTCATACTTAATGCACTGCCATCAGTTACGTCTAATTTGTGAGTAGGACTATTTGTTCCAATACCAACTTTGCCTACAAAGCTACTGTCTCCCGACCCTTGAAAAGTTCCTGTTCCTGTAGCTGTGAAATCACCTGTAGCTCTACCAAATGTGAATCTAGTTGTTACATTATCTTTTATTAAGAAATCACCCGTACTTATTTTTAACTGTAAGTCTGATGCATCACTAAAGAACTCACTAATAGCTAACGTGTTTCCGAACTTTAAAGATATATTATTATTGAATATTAAATCACCATTAGTCTTCGTGTCAGCGATATCGCTTCTTAAGAATGACCCCGAATCAATACCGTCTATAGTATCTGCGTCAACGTTTAATGCATCAATAAAGGCTTTATTTACGTCTGTAGTTATTTTAGCTCCTACCCTTGTGTCTGTATAGTATAAGTTAGTTCCTTCTGCAAGGTCTGTTGTTGACTTTGTTGCTAACCTTGTATCCCATAATGAGTTATAATCAGTAATTCCATAACCTGCAATAGTTGTGGGTTTGGCTGTTAATGATGCGAATGTATGTGTATGTCCAACTGCAGATATGCCTGCCTCAGCTAAAGTGTTGTTAACCCAAGCAGCTCCGTCCCATTTAAGAATCTCACCTGCAGAGTTAGCTTTTATGTTTACATTTGAGTGGCTATCTAGGGTATGAGCAATCGGTGTAAAAGTAGAGGGTATTCCACTTAACCCCGAATAAGCTACTTGAGCAGATGTAAATAAACCCGTAGTGGCATTATAAGAATTTAAAAACTCATTAGTAACAGAAGCTTTGGTTTGAGCTAACTGAGTGGCTATTGGAAGGTATAATCCTGCGTGATTACCCCAACTAAACGCTGTTTGACCATTATTTATTCTAGAGTCATTACCTTCTGCAACTTCACCTGCTAGCACTCCAAAGTTCTTATTGAATGCAGTATTCTTAGTGAATGCGGATTCTATTCCTGCTTCTGCAAGAGTATTATTTATCCAAGCAGTGCCATCCCATTTCAATATCTCACTTGCAGCAAGAGAAGTTATTGTTGTATCAGTTAAAGTATCAAGAGTAGCTGCTATACCCGACGATAAAGACGATACAACTCCAAACCTATTAGCGGATAAAAATGTAGCATTAAGTAAGCTAGTTTCTCCTTCTTGAACTACAATATATCCTCTTACTAATGCAGTCTTAATACCCGCTAAAGCTACAAATGAAGCTCTAGGTATTGCGTCAAGAGCATCTGCTTCTCTCCTATAATTATCTGTTGAGTGTTGTATAAATGTAGTCCCACCATTTGGAAAATACAGAACTCTTTGAATAACCCATCTGTTACTAGGTGTGTTAGCAAGTGTTCCTGTACCATCATCAAATTGCTGAACATTTATATCAGTTGTAAAAGCGGTAAATGTACCAATTCCCGAACCATTATTATATACATATCCAAAAGAAAGTGCTGTTTGTGATGGTGTTGTAAATTCATGTGGAGCATCAACATTGACTAAGAAATTCCTACCATAAGAAAATACTAAACCGCTTGATTTATCAATATTAAGGTTAGCTCCATTTGCTGAATATATATTACCATCAAAGTTTATATCTCCAATAGCTCTTGCTAACTCTCTAACACTTGAACCAACTGCTTTAGTAGGAACAACGACAGAAAAAGTGTTACTAATAGTAGTTTGATTACTATGGTCAAGTCCACCTAAAAATATTAAACTTCTTAATTCTTCATTAGAATAGTTTGCTTGTTGAATAATAACTCCTGCACTATTAATAGCAATATCTGTTGCAAATAAGGTAGCTAGATTTGTTACTGTTTGAGCAGTAAAATCACCCCAAGATACTTCTGTATAAGTTGGTGGAGATGTGCTGTGGTCAACCACTATTCCGTTTCCTGCAGACACGTTAAATTTAGTGGGGTCAGCACCATTAATAGAGATAGCTCCACCTTCATTAAGACCCGTGGATATCATCTCTGTTATTAGGTTTGTGCTGCCGGATTTGATGTAACCCTCAACACTGTGGTCTCCCCAACCGAATGCTGTGTTCCAATTCGGGTTTTCCGTAAAATGTATTGAGGTATCTGCTGCGTGTGATAGATAAGAACCAATAGCAGTATCTATCTGTGCATGGCTATTAGTACCCACGTTAAGAATATTAGCGTGATTAATAGATGATTCAGTAAAATGTATTGAGGTATCTGCTGCGTGTGATAGATAACCACCAATAGCAGTATCTATCTGTGCGTGAGTGTTTGTCCCTATGTTAGATAATAATGTATGGTCTGTTACACCTGCAGGAGTAGTTTCTGCTTGCCACCCATTAATAGAATCATAAGTTAAAACTTGTCCGTCAGAAGGAGTCATAGATGAAAGAACATCTGATAAATCTTTTATAGATATGCTAGGTAACGCTGTTAAGTAACCTGCTAAAGCATGGTCTCCCCAACCGAAAGCTGTGTCCCAATTTGAAGAATTATCTGTGAAGCCATAATCTGCCAATAAAGATGTTGGTGTGAAGTAGTTTGGAGTAGACCAAGTATTATCTCCTCTTAAAAAGGTAGTTGAACTAGGTGCACCCGTGGCTGATAGTAATGCTGTAATTTGCGGTACTGTTGCAGTCCCTACATTTTCTAAACTTATAAATGTAGAATTTCCTACTACGAAACCATCTAAGTAACCTACTAAAGCATGGTCTCCCCATCCGAAAGCTGTGTCCCAATTTGAAGAATTATCTGTAAAGTCAGTTACATCAGCGATTACATGAGTATGTGCAGATGCAGCAGCTCCTATATCTGATAATAACTGAGCTCCTGTTCTATATTTAACTTCACCCCCATCACTCACTAAGAATTTATCAGTGTCTGCTACTGCATTCAGTACAGTCTGTAGAATTAATTCATCAGTAAGGGTTTTTACACCCGATACAACCTCATTACCTGTTAGGTGAACAACCTCATCATCATTAGCCTTTAAATCTAATGCAGTTTGTGTAGCTGTAGATATAGGTTTATCTAAATCGCTAGTGTTGTCTACATTACCTAAACCTACATCATCTTTTGTTGTTCCGTGTGGATTTGTACCATCATCTAAGAATAATGATGAGTGATTTATAGAATCATTAATACCTGCTAAACCACTAATTCTTACTACACTGTCTATATAAAATTGACCTTGTGGTCTAAAAGGGTTTATACCAATTTCACACTCTATCTTATCATACTCTACACCTGTAAACCCTAAACTGTTATACGGAATAGATATAAGCTGCCACTCATTTACTAAATCACCAACAAAATTATAAAAACCTGTTACTACTGTAATCGTGTTACTTACTATATTAACACCATTATAGAACTTTATGTTTATTTTTTGTCCCGACACATGAGGTATTTCTATCCTCATCCAAAATTGTAGATAGTCACCAAAGTTAACTGTTACAGGAGTATCTGTAGAAAATGAAAATGTCTCACCGTCTAATGGTGATTGAAACTTTATAGCTTTAGTGCCTGTATTAGAATTGTCATTACTGTCTAATTGTATGGTAGTATTACCTGTAGACTCTGTTGCTGTAAATTCAGCGGGAAGACCTAAGCCCTCATCATAAATATCTTGTGATGCTACTCCTGTAGGTACTGTTGCACTTGCTGCTATATCAACGAAAGTAAACTCTAAAGATAAGTTTGCATTTGTTAATACAGGTTTTGCAGGAGTTACACTCCCTCCACCTTTTATTACAAATACCTGTCTATCTGTGTTTACAGCTATTACATCTTTCCTAGCTAAAGCCCCCCCAACATCTAGTGTAACGGTAGTTGGGTCAGTGCTATATACTATACCACCTATTCTATATACTATTGTTAGGACTTTAAAGGAAAGCGTACCTTCTACCCATTCGTAAGCTCCCGACAATATTCCATCCGGTAATCCACCCCCGTTTATTACACCTGTAAGTGTTCCAATCTCAAAGTTTACTGTCTCACCATTAGACTCATCACTTGAACCTATTACGTAATCTGTAAGCTTTGGATATACTTTTAGTGGGTACTTGTTCTTATTCTTTATTCTTCCCATTATTTTCTAAGCTTTATTATTATTTTTGCTCCTACCCACGCAGTACCATTTGTATCATACGATACACCAAATTCCTTACCCTTCCTATTTATAATAGATAGGTTAGCTTTTACAACCATTGGGTCATCTAACATTAGTGGTACTCCAAATTCTAACCCTAATCCAACGGATAGTTTTGGAAACCTAGATACAACCTCGGGTGTATATGTAACTTCTTTTTCTTTTATAGTATAGTCCACAGAGTAGTCTAATAAACTACCCCTAGTAGTGGCTTTACCTTTTATCATTATCTCATCATTATCAACTATAGTATCAGCATATTTCTTTATTTGAATAGCTTCTAAATATAGTTCCTTCTTTTCTAATGAATCTTTAGCTTTCTCATAAAGCTCTTTGTATCCTTTATCAACCTCAACTATGTCCCCTTTTATATAAACCGTGTCTCTTACAATCTCCGGCTCTATATTTACAATACCACTATTTCCTGTAGTTTCCGGAACTGTGATAGTGATGGGGTCGGGTATAGGGTCGGGCTCATCATTAAAGAAGCTTTGCCACCCTATAAATATTAAAGCAGCGATTAAAAGTATTTTGGTTAAATCAAGTTTTTTGTTCATGGCTTTTCTTTAATACATACTAACCACCTTAAACTCTAAAGTGTTAATACCCTCAGTTAATTCTAAAAGCTCTTTTATTGCATTCCGACTACTAACTACATCTAAATACCCATCATTGTTTATGTCAGATAAATCTGAACCAATTAGGATGCAACCAAGAATATCTGAAAAGAAATTTCCTTTGTGTACTAATATCTCACTCCTATTGGGTACGTCCTTAATCCAAAGGCACTTACCAAATCTAGGGCTGATATGTTTATGTGCTGTATATACAAGCTCCGGTATGCATGACACCCTTACCTCATTATCCTTCCAAGGTAGTTCTAAACTATCCCAAGTTTTTATAATGTGGTCTTCATCTGTTAATAGGTGTAGTCTACCTAAAGTTTGTTTATCATCGTAGTTATATCTCTCTACTAATATTTTCATTTTTTATCTTTGTCTTCCCCTAGTAAGGCTTTAAAGAAATTGGGGAATAGCTTGAATAATTTCTTAAGTGGGTTGTTACCGGTTATAGCCTCTATGTTTTCAAATATAGACCATATCTCAATTATTGCAGGAATTATTACTGACAGCTCTACTAAGCTAAACTTATTTGCTAGACCAATGTTAATTAATGTTTCCTGTCCACCAAATACTAAAGCTCTTAGAGTGGCTACAACAAGTATCCCAATTCCGTATTCATAGGCTTTCTTCCAAGTCTTCCTAAGTAGATAGCTTTCAACTGCCATGTACATAGGTTTACTAAATAGACCTACTCTTATATGTCTTTCGTGTATTGATTTTCTTATTCCTGTAAGTAAGTCTATTACTATAAGAATGAATAATCCTATTAAGGCTGCTTTCATCGAGATTAATACTGTTAGTATAGGTGCTAGAATCAATAATAATTTCTTAGCTACGGTTAAATTCTTGAAAAATGCCAATGTTGTTTTCATGTGTATCAAATCTTTTATCTTTTGGGGCTAAATCAAGAGTTACAAAGATAAGGAAAATTATTCATTTTCTATATACTTGTAACCCTGTGTGCCCTAATATTTTATGGTTGCTAGATAACCCGAGATTGTACCCGAAACAGCTATAATTAACTCTGCGTGGTTTATTCTAAAGCCTTCTGTATTCATAGTGCTATTTTTAGTTATCGAATTTTTTGCTTATCTTTGTGCAAATATACGAAATTAATCCCAACAAGAGATTTATGAGCAAGAGTGCAGACTATTACAGAAAAAACGCTGCAGCTAGAAAAAAGAAGGCTGCCACAGATAAGAAAATCAATTCTAGACCCGAGCAAGTAAAAAAGAGGGTAGAGTCTAATGCAGCTAGGCGAAAAGCTAAAGCAGCAGGTAAGGATATAAAAGGTAAAGATTACGACCACGCAGTAGGGAGATTTGTTAAGACGAGCACTAATCGAGGCAGAGCCGGAGAAGGTGGACGTAAAAGAAAGTTACCAACCAAACGTAAATAAAAAAAGCCTCTACTTAGTAGGGGCTTTCCTTTTGTTCATCTTTTTAATCATGTCCACGTAGTAGGTGTTTATTCTAACATCCTTGTCAGAGACTATTGGATTATCAGACTCCTCAGACATCTTCTTATCACCCACACAGTATTTGTGTATATCATCACACAACCTTTTGGATTTATCAGTTAATGCGTACAGCTTAGGACTTCTACCTGTTCGCTTCTTCCAAACCTTAACCCAACCATTTTCAATAAACTCAGCTAGCACATGGCTTTGATACATCCCTATAGTTTTGTAGTATATATGGAACTCGGTGTATGTAAAAGCACCTTTAGGGTAAAGGAAGAGTAATGTTTCTAGAGCACCCCTGTTGAGGTCTTTGTGGGTCTTTAACGCCCATCTGAACACTATTCGTATGTATTGTAGGAAGTCATAGTCCCTAACTGAGTTATATTGTGGTAGAGGTGTCTTTTTTGTAACACTTCTGTTCTTAACCTTTCTAGAGCTAAGTTTTTTCTTTTTCTTTAATGATTTACGCTTCTCCTCTGTTAGGTTCTCTAAGCAGTGAAGCCTCGCTGTCTCCCTAGATACGCCTAATCTTCTTTCAATCTCTCTATAGGATAGACCGTGGTCTACTCTATACATCAATATCAAATCTTTGACATCCTTTTCTACAGGGACAAATCTATCTGTTCCTTGTTTCATATTAAATTTAATTTGTCACAAAGATAGCAAATATATGTATATGTATACTTTTTTCCATTAGTGTGGGGTTTCTCATGCCTTAAGGGTCAATTTAGCACTTAATGTTGGGTTTCTCATGCATTAGAAACTCCGGTGGGGCTCGAACCCACATGTGAAGGGTTGCAGTCGAATTATTACTAAGATTAGACCACAACAGTTTAATAAAGTGTGATTTAAGGCACTATTAGTACCTATATGTTGCTTACTATAAACAAAAACACCCATTTTGTGTATAATACTCAACATTTGCACACCTACCAATAAAAAAG
>TARA_R110000796_G_scaffold81836_12_pt1 | contig 30543 bp, 32 predicted proteins | sample TARA_R110000796 | Tara Oceans TARA_R110000796 (sample SAMEA4397815) | marine metagenome | biome: Polar Biome; feature: [SRF] surface water layer (ENVO:00010504); material: water (ENVO:00002006), including particulate matter (ENVO:01000060) such as... | depth 5 m
ATTCTGGCGATGTGTAATCGTATGAGTCAGTCAATGTAAATAAAAAATGCCGATAAGTAATTATCGGCATTTTTTATGTCGATAATTCACTCATTATGTTGATTAGCAATGACTATAATATCAGTCCTATACATGTCTATTTATTCTTTTGTTTCAATTTTTAGTTTGCTTACTCGTAATCTGTCATCTGTTTATCTATTTCGGTCTAAAATTCATTTTCTATTGATCTAGAAGTAAACTTTTCATTTTGGGTTGAGCTATCTATTGCAGTAAAGGTTTACATACGCGTTTCGAACAGAAGTTAAAAGCACACTCAGTTGGCTGCTCTGCTTCTGCTTCAGGCATCATATTCTGCTCTGTATAAATCGATTATTTCATTTACCATCTGAGTGTAAGTTACTCGTAATCAAATAATACAGGCAATAAAAAGGCCCCGAAGGGCCTTTTGTGAATACTATCTTATATTGTATAGATTAAACCTTGAACTCGCGTACCGAGGCTTGCAGTTCTTCAGCAAGCATAGCGACTTGCTGACTTGATTGTGCGGTTTGATCTGCACCTATCGAGGTTTCTTCTGAAATAGAGGCAATATGTTCGAGCTTCTCTGAAACTTGCTGGCTAACGATATTTTGCTCTTGAGCAGCTTGAGCAATATGGTTACCAGAATCAAAGGCTCGGTGAACTGACTTACTAATGGTCTCTAAGGCTAGATTTGATTGTTCGTTCTTTTCAACACAGCTCTCTGCTTGAGTACGACCTAATTCCATAACCGCAACGGCTTCTTGCGTACCAAGTTGCAATACTTCAATCATCTGCTGAATTTCACTGGTTGAGTGTTGGGTGCGTGACGCTAAGTTACGTACTTCATCAGCAACAACGGCAAAGCCTCGTCCTTGTTCGCCAGCTCTAGCGGCTTCAATAGCAGCGTTTAGGGCAAGTAAGTTAGTTTGATCTGCAATCCCACGGATCACATCTAAAATAGAGCCGATTGACGCACTGTCGGAATGGACTTTATTAATAACAATACCAGCTTTAGCAACTTCTTCAGCAAGAGCAAGAATGGTATTTTTGCTTTCTTCTGCAAGCGTACGCATATGCTGTGTTTCTTGGTCAGCTTGTTTAATCTCATTCAGTGCTTGATCAGCGCTCATTGATACCTGTTGTGCACTTGAACTCAGTTCCGTGGTTGCCGCAGCAACTTGGTCCACTTGACTCTTTTGTTCTTGAATACCAATAGTGGTTTGCGAGGTAATCGCAGAGGTTTCTTCTGCCGCAGCAGCTAACTGATTTGAACGATCAACGATACCAACAATAAGGCTCCGTAGGCTGTCGACTAATCGGTTGCAGTTTTTGGCTAATTCTGCGAATTCATCATGGCCAGTGTCATCTAATTTATGGGTTAAATCACCCGATGCTAGAACATTTAAGGCTTTATTGACTTTCTCTAACGAGCGGGTCAGTGGTTTAACAACAGCAATACTGACAATAATGGCGACGATGATGGCGGTTAATACCACCAGTAGCGTTTTAATGGCTGCAGAATCAATAATTTCTAATGCTGTAGTGCTGATATCTCCCGCGAACGTGTCGATTGATTTTGCTAACACGGTCATTTTTTTGTTGACGTCTTTGGCTGAGCTTTGCGTATCTGCTAACTGTTTAGCTGCAGCAAACTCATGATCTAATTGTTGTTGTTTTAGGGCTAAAAGTGAGTCGCTGCCTTTTAGTAACTTAAAGACTTTTGCACTTTCTGTGGTTAAATCTTCTAAAATTGAACTGCTGACAATACCACTGCCTTGACGGCCAATATGATCCAATTTGGATGAAGCTTCACTGACCATGTAATCGAGTTCTTTGATAATTAGGTCATACTTGCTTTGTTCGGTTGAGGCGACTAAATCATAAATTGTGGTAATGATATTGATAAATGTACTATCAACGAGGCTGGCTGATGCGGCCAAACTGCGTTCAGTTTGATCTTCACTAGTTTCTAGGTCGATGATGTCTAATAAAATAGATGATGAGTCGTCTGCAGCATTTTCAAGGTTACTGCGCATTTTGAGTAATTTTTCTTGCAAGCCTAGAGCACTTTCGCGCTCTACGAGCATTTTTGTAGCACTCGTTTCATATACTGCGTAGCTTTTAGTTAACGCTGCCAACGGCGCAGTAAGTTGATTCTGTTTGCTTACTAAATTATTTAAGCGAGCTAGATCTTTTTCAAATGCGTTATCTAAGTCAGTGAGTCTTTTTTCTATCGCTGGAATTTTTGATGAATGAGTACTGTAATAAGCAAGTAATGCTTCAATTTGTTGGGTGCTTAAATTCTCACTTAAGATACTCGTTGATTCAAGTGCAGGTAGGCTGATCGTCTTAAGAATAGTCGTCCCGTCTTTAATACTGTTGTTACTCAGCATGGTCACGCCACCGAGGACCATCAATAACAGTGTCACCACGGTAAAACCACCAATGACTCTGGTCGCTACATTAATTTTCATACAGTACTCCGGCTATTATTATTTGATCCTGATTTTTATCTTGTATGTGTTATCGCTTATCACGATATTGAATTTATTAAAGGGCGATTGTTTCTCAGGCAAGCGTAATAAATTCTACATTTAACTATCGGCTAAATGGTACTTTAGTTTAACGTTAAATTAACCTTTTTTGGGTAATTATTTCATTCTTTTCAAGATGCCATAATGTTAAATGCTCTCCCCAGCAGCAGCCTGTATCTAATGCGACAACGTGCGGATTACCTGTTTGGCCCATTAACGCCGCCCAATGACCGAATATAAGGGTGTTTTGCGGCGCTGTTTTTGATGCAAACTCAAACCATGGGCGTAACTCGGTAGAATGCTGTTCGCTAGGCGGTAATTTGCATTTAAAATCAAGACGACCATCAAGGTGTAAAAAACGCATACGTGTTAATGCATTGATACAATAACGTAGTCTGTCGATACCGTGCAACGATGGAGACCAGTGCTCAGCATCTTCTGTGTACATTTGGGCAATTAATGCGCTTAGATAATCATCTTGCTGTAATGCAACGCTGACTTGCGCTGCTTCATGTTCAAGAGTGACTTTATCCCATTGTGGAGGCACACCAGCATGGGTCATGATGATATTGTGTTCCGGTAACGATCTGACTAAGGGTTGTTGGCGGAGCCAATTGACTAAATTATCAATATCAGGAGCGTTGAGTAATTCATCAAGATGATCTTGTGGATGGGGCCGCTTCAATTTCCCGTGCAGAGCCAAAAGATGTAAGTCATGATTGCCCAGTACCACTTTTGCAGAATCTTGTAACGACTGGAAGAAACGGAGTGTTGCTAACGATTCAGTACCTCTGGCCACAAGATCGCCCACGGCCCAAAGTTGATCTTTGGATGGGTTAAAAGCCACTTTTTGTAACAATAGTTGTAACTCTGAATAGCACCCCTGAATATCACCGACAAAATAGTGTGCCATGACTTATTGGAATATCCCAGGAACAGCAAGACGAAAAGGCGGAATTGTTGCTACAAATCGCTCGCCTTTATGATTTTCCATACCATAAGATCCTTGCATAAAGCCCACTGGCGTTTCCATTACAGTGCCACTGGTATATTGGTAAGCCGTATTAGGTGCAATTGTGGGGGTTTCCCCTACAACACCGGGGCCTTTTACTTCATTCTGTTCGCCGTCAGCGTCAGTGATAATCCAATGACGGTCTTTAAGAGTCACCTTGTTATCACCCAGGTTGATGATGGTAATGGTATAGCTAAATAGGTATTTATTATCGGCGACATCTGATTGTTGTTCTAAGTATTGGGTGTCGACTTTAATTTTAATAGGCGATTCAACTTGGCTCATATTATGTCCTAAAGCAAAAGGGCATGCTCAATATGCATGCCCTTATAATTAATCTTTTTTGTCACACAGCATATTAGCCATTGCCACATATTGTGGGACACTAATTTGTTCTGGCCGCAGACTCGCATCAATTTGCAGTTCTGCAAAGTCTTCGTCTGACAGTAAGGTTTTTAAATTATTACGCAAAGTCTTACGGCGCATATTAAATGCTGTCGTGACTAGGTGTCTTAACACATCGACATTTTTACACGGCCAAGGTTTGGCTTCAAAAGGCAATAATCTTATCACTGCAGAATCAACTTTTGGGGCAGGGGTAAAGCTTGTTGGTGGCACTTCTAATACTGGTACTACTTGGCAATAATATTGTGCCATCACCGTTAAACGGCCATAAGCTTTGGTACCAGGGCTTGCTGATAAGCGCAAAACCACTTCTTTTTGCAACATAAAATGCATCGTTTCTATTTGTTCTGCAAACTCAAACAAATGGAACATCAGTGGCGTTGAAATATTGTAAGGAAGGTTACCAAACACTTTCATTTTCTTGCCAGGCTGTTGCAACTGACCAAAATCAAACTGTAACGCATCACCTTGGTGAATGGTCAGTTTGTCTTTAAGTACTGGGTGATATTGTAAGCGTTTCACCAAGTCACGATCCAATTCAACAACGGTTAGGTTATCAATCATATCAGCAACAGGTTCAGTTAATGCACCTAAACCGGGTCCAATTTCAACCATTACATGATCATTATCAGGTGCAATAGCGCCGACTATGCTGCTAATTACGCCTTGATCAGTTAAGAAGTTTTGTCCAAAACGCTTTCTGGCCGTGTGGCCTAAATGTACTTTATTACTCATTAAAATGGGTTACTTACTTTTTGAGGCCAATTCGATGGCTTTGTTTAATGCACAGGTAAAACTGCCGCAATCCGCTTTACCACTGCCGGCCAATTCTAGCGCGGTGCCGTGATCGACTGAGGTGCGAATATAAGGTAAACCTAAGGTGATATTGACCGACTTGCCAAAACCTAATGATTTAAGCACAGGTAATCCTTGGTCATGATACATCGCTAATACTACGTCAGCTTGTTCAAGATACTTAGGTTGGAATAAGGTATCGGCTGGCAACGGGCCAACAATATCCATGCCTTGTTCTCGTAACTCGTTGAGCGCAGGTATGATGGTATCAATTTCTTCACGGCCTAAATGGCCGTCTTCTCCTGCATGTGGATTGAGTCCACACACATAAATTTTGGGTGAACCTAAACCAAATTTACTGACCAATTCCCGATGCAAAATGGTAATAATGTGATGCAGTCTGTCGCGGGTAATGGCTTTTGCAACGTAAGCTAATGGTATATGTGTGGTCATTAGCGCCACTTGTAACCCTGGGGCTGCAAGCATCATGACGACATCTGCACAATTGGCTTGTAGTGCAAAAAATTCGGTATGACCGCTAAACGGAATACCTGCTTGGTTAATAATGCCTTTATGCACAGGACCGGTTACAACCGCGTCGAATTCATTCGACATATTTTTTTCACCAGCGTAGCGCAAGGTTTCTACTACATAAGCGCTGTTAGCTTCATTCAGTACACCACACTCAACTTCTTCTGCTAATGCAAAAGGAGCAATGGTTAATGTGCCTGCTGTTTGCGGCTTCGGTGGTTGCGATGGTTGATACGGCCTGAGTTGTAAAGGCAGTCCAAGCATTTTTGCTCGTGTCATGAGTAAATTGGGGTCGGCACAAACAACTAACTCAACAGGCCATGCCTGTTGAGCGAGTTTGATGACTAAGTCGGGACCAATACTAGCTGGTTCGCCGGGAGTGATGGCAATACGTTTAGTCATTAATTTTGCTTAGCCTCGTTTGCTTTCTGGCTCAACGATTTCGATATACGCTTCAGAGCGCATTTCGTCTAACCAGTTTTGTAACTCTTCATTAAACTTACGACGGAAGATTAATTGATGAGCACGGTTACTGTTAAATTGTTCAGTTGCATCTGTTTTGCGACGCGATTCAAGTTGGACAACATGCCAGCCATGAGTAGTTCGGAAAGGCTCACTGTATTGGCCTTCCTGAAGACTGGCTAGTGTTTGAGTAAATTCTGGCACATACATGCTTGGGTCTGCCCAACCTAACTCACCACCTTTAGCTGCAGAACCAGGATCCTCAGAGTACTGAGTGGCTAATTTAGCAAAATCAGCATCACCTGCACGAACTTGAGCTAAAAAGTTAGCCAACATCGCTTTAGCACGATCTTCCGATAATATCGGAGATGGCTTTAACAGGATATGGCGCGATTTTACTTCTTCAACTTCTTGGGTTTGTAAACCACGAGTGTCGACTACTTTAATAATATGGAAGCCTGAACCCGATTTAATCGGACCGATTATGTCACCTTTTTTGGCGTTACTGATAACTTCAGCAAACAAGGTTGGCATTTCGTTAATGTTCATAAAGTCCCAGATCCCGCCTTCTAGCGCTTTAGGACCTGATGAAGACGCAATAGCGGTACTACGGAAGTCATCGCCATTGTTTAAACGTTTAAGCACGATTTCTGCACGGCGGCTAGCACCTTCAAGTTGTTCGCTCGTTGGGTTGCTTGGTACTTCAATCAGAATGTGACCAATTTGAAACTCAACATCTTTTAAGCCTTGTTCTTGAATCAATTTCACTAAACCACTAATTTCTTGTGGTGAAACCTGAATACGGCGTTGCACTTGAATGCGCTGAATTTCACCTAGGGTGACTTCTTGACGTAACTGTTCGCGATATTGGCTGAAGCTCGTACCTTCGCTTTCAATAGTCTGCTGCATTTGCGCAACGGTTACTTTTTGTTCTTTAGCAATATTTTCAATCGTTTGGTCTAATTGTAAGTCACCAATTTGCAGGCCGATACGTTCAGCCATTTGCATTTGCAAATGAGTTAAAATGAGACGTTCGATTACCTGAGTGCGCAAGGCATCATCAGACGGTAATGTTTGATTCGCAGCTTTAGCATTGGCTTTAACAGTTGAAACCATGTTGGTGATTTCACTCTCAAGAATGATGCCATCATTAATTTGTACTGATACGCGATCTAATGGCATTGGCGCAGCCATACTGGTGTTACTCATAGCTAACGCTAGTAATGCAAAAATTATTTTTTTACTGTGTTTCATCCACAAAATCCTTGGCACATTCGATTCAATATAAACTGGCAATACATCGCCAAAATAAGGTTACTACTTCATACTCAACAGCATGTTTGTTGTTATTGGACTATGAGTTTGTCGCTAGGTTCAGCAATCTATCACAAAAGAATGCTAATTCCTCAAGTAAAGTGGTTTACGGTAGTTAAATAAGCCTTCATTTAACATGTCGTCTACCCCTAATGGACCTGAACCACCTAAACCTTTAATGACAAAGTTTAGGTAAACACCGCTTTCAAACTCTTCGCGTCCATCAATGCTTTCTGATAAATCATCGTCATAGTTGGTTTTGATACGATAGTGATAACTTAAGCGCAATGCCCAGCAACATGACTCATATTGTACGCCTGTGTAAGTTTCAATATTACGAGATTCATTGAGATCGTAATAGTAGTTGCCGACAAAATATAAGTTGTCACTAATAGGCCACGAGGTACGAACGCCAGCTTGGGAAATATCAACTTGGTCATTGGTGTTAGTATTTAATAAGTCGGGTACATATCGGTAGCTTAACTGCAATAATCGGTCGCTACTTGGACGATAATCCAAAGTGACTTCATTCTTTTTGTTTTCACCCGTTTCTGTGTCGTGTTGCACTGAACCGCTCACAAACCAATCGTTGTATAGCTGGGCATCTAATTCAGCCGCTAATACCGATGTTGACTGGGCAGTTTCTTCGTACGTATCGTCAATACTGACTTTAGAGTCTTCTAAATACATGATTTGACCTACGCTAAACTTGAGTTTTTCGCGGTTTGTTTGATCAAATAAACGAGTAGTAAAACCTAAAGTAAACTGGTTGGCATCTGCAACACGGTCTAAGCCTGAATATTGGCGATCGCGGAACAAACCATAATAGTCTTCTTGCAATTGTGCGGTGTCATAAATACCAATATTGGATTGGTCTTCATAGCCGACATAAAGATATTGAATTTGAGGTTCCAGGGTTTGACGGTATTGTTCATCAAACAATTGGGTTGCTCGCTCAAAATTCACCTGGCCATGTAAACGCGCTTGCGGGATCGTACGGCTTATACTGTCGTTTAATGTTGAGTCTTCGTCTATATTTTGCTGCCAATACTGAGTTTGCAGTAATTTAACTTCACTGGTAAATGAACCTGCAGGCCCTTGTATCGGCCAAATTAAGCTTGGCACTAAATGTAAGCGGGTTGCGGTATTATATTCGTTATCTTGATGGCGGAAATTGGTCAGTTCTGAATTAAATTTAAAATCGATAGTGTTAAAAATGTCTGCAGAACGATAATTAAAGTTTAACTGTGGCATTACTTGATATGGTTTTTCATCTTCGCCAAGCACTTTAATATCTTGCACGCGCATGTTGAAGTCCCAGTCGCGTTCAAAATAACTGGCTTCACCGATCCGTGATAACTGGTTATCGGTTGATTGATTAACGTCAGAATTTAAATCGTTGAAATAATTGTTATCGGACACATCGGTATAGTCTGATCTCACTCGCCAGTTTTTGTTAACTGCGCCTTGATGGCTCCAGTGATACAAATAACGGTCAGCATTAGATGTTAGCTTACTATCGCTGCCTAAATATTCAACATTGAACTGACCATTTTGCTGTTCTCCAGCAAGATAGCGAAACTCTGTTTTGGTATATAGCCCACGCGAAGACATGAAGTCTGGTGTGAAAGTTAAGTCAAACTCTGGCGCGATATTCCAATAATACGGAGTACTAACTTCTACACCGTTAGTGGTGCTGGTACTAAAACTTGGGAATAAGAAACCAGTTTTACGCTTATCTGATACAGGTACAGTCATATACGGAATATATAACACTGGAATATTGGCAATACGCAGCTTGGCATTCCAAATTTCACCCCATTCTTCTTTGCTGTCAATTTTGATCATGTCAGCTTCGAGTAACCATGATTCGTCACCAGGAGGACAGGTAGTGAAGTTGGTTTTTGTTAGCAATAGATTATTGTCTGAAGTGATCTGTAGTTTTTCAGCATCGCCATGCACTTGTTGCCCATGTAGCCAATATTGAGCGCCTTTTAGGGTGGCGTTATTGGTGCTCATCTGGGCTTCTAAGGTATCTGCCGTAACGGTAAATAACTCATCTTTAAAGATAAGGTTACCGTCTGCATTTAAGCGTTGTTCTTTTTGATCTAATACAGCGTTATCAGCCGCAATATGACGAAGTCCTTGGCTGAAACTGACATCACCCGAAAACTCAGCTTGATTATTGTAAGCAACGCTGGAGTGATCACTAATGATAACAATTTGATCGTCTGATATGCCGGTTAATGCCTCACGGTCTTCGAATGAACGAGACACAGGAGGAGCAACAACGCATTGCAATGAAGGCGCTTCGGTCGTTGTTGGCTCATCAGCCAACACGATATTTGGGAGTAGGCTTAGTGCCAGAAAATAACGGATCTGCATTGTTGTCAATAATTTATGAATTCTGATTCCGGAAAGTTTTGGAGAGAAAAAGATACTCAGCTAGATGAAACATTCCATTCTTTAGCTGTTTCCAAATGTTATGCTGGCTATAATAAAGCAATTTTTCGTTAAGAGCCATTGAGATGATTTTATCTGACCCAAGATTTGTCGCGTTAAGTAACTGGTTATACCAATATTTCGGCGATAAAGTTGCCATTAACTTGATCTGCGGCGATGCCAGTTTTCGACGTTATTTTCGTCTTCATCATCAAGGCATTGATTATATCGTTTCAGATTCACCTATCGACTTAGTGCCCATAGCACCATTCTTGGCAATGGCTAAAGCTTATCAACATGCAGGATTACTGGTACCCGAAGTGCTTGCAACCTGCAATGACTATGGTTTTGTTTTACAAACTGATGTGGGCGAATTACAGCTCTTGTCGGTGCTGAATAAAGACAATGTAACCGACTATTATAAGCAGGCATTAAACTTATTGCCGGTCATTGCTAAGGTAACGGAAACCGACAATGGACCGTTAGCAGATTACGATGATACTTTCGTGGCAAGAGAATTGGCTATTTTTGTCGATTGGTTACTAAAAGAGCATTTAGATTACGTATTAACGGACAATGAGCAGCAAATGATTGCGACCACGTTTTCCGCCTTAACAGACAATGTACTCGCGCAACCGAAAGTGGGTATGCATCGTGACTACCATAGCCGTAATTTACTGATAAATGATCAAGCGCTAGCAGTGATAGATTTTCAAGATGCTGTGCATGGGCCGGTGACTTATGATGCGGTATCATTGCTGCGCGATTGTTACGTGCGTTGGCCGGACGATATCGTTAATCACTTGATGCGATATCATTATCAGCTTGCTATAGCTCATCAATTGATTGATGAAAATGTTGATTTTGCTACCTATACAAAGTGGTTTGATTTAATGGGGTTACAACGCCATATCAAAGCCGCGGGGATTTTCGCGCGGTTATATCATCGTGACGGTAAGCGCGGTTATCTGGCTGATATTCCATTAACCTTGCAATATGTCGTAGATATTGGGATGAAATACCCACAAATTGCCGATTTTAGTTTGTGGATCCACAAGGTGATTTTACCGTTAGTAAACCACAAAAATACTCATGAGGCGGTAAGCCAAACATGAAAGCGATGATACTGGCTGCAGGTCGTGGGGAGCGTTTGCGCCCGTTAACAGACTCCTTACCTAAACCATTAGTGAGTGTTGCAGGTAAACCTTTAATTGAATATCACTTAGAAAAACTCGCGTTAATTGGTGTGACTGAGGTCGTGATTAATCAAGCTTGGTTAGGGCATAAGTTACCTGAAATGCTAGGTGATGGTAGTCGATGGGGTTTGCAGATTAACTATAGCGAAGAAACCACAGCGTTAGAAACTGCTGGGGGTATCAAGCAAGCATTACCTTGGTTGGGGGACGAACCTTTTTTGGTTATCAATGGTGATATATTTATCGATCACTTGCCCGACGTCACCTTGGCTTATCAGCGCGTTTGCCAAGGTGAAGCACAAGCTTATTTGTGGTTAGTGGATAATCCAGAACATCATCAACAGGGTGATTTTGCTATTGATGCTCAAGGGAAATTAACCTTGAGCGATGAACAAAGGTTAACGTTTGCTGGACTGGGGATTTATCATCCTCAATTATTTAGTCAGTTGCCTGAAGGTAAACAGGCTTTGGGTCCTTTGCTTAAACAATCCATTGGCCAGCAACAAATACAAGGTGAGCATTTTGATGCTTATTGGTGCGATGTCGGCACACTTGAGCGATTGGATAAATTACAGCGTCGCTTGGTCGATATAGAGACTCTGTTACCGCTTTAAGCTTCGCCATCTGATGATGGCTAGTTATGTATTAATTATTAACCGTAGTGGAAAACAACATGCGAATTTGGGGTAAAGTTTTTGGGTTTATCATTGGGTATATGTTCGGGCGGTTTTTTGGTGCGATTTTAGGATTATGGTTAGGCCATGCTTTTGACAGGCGCCAAGGACTAACCTCGATAATGCGCAAAGGCAGTGAACGTCAGGCGATGTTTTTTAATTCTACATTTGCCGTAATGGGCCATGTTGCTAAAGCGTCAGGGCGAGTGACTGAAACTGATATTCGTATTGCTACCATGTTAATGGATCAAATGAAGTTGTCTGGTCAGTCACGTATCGATGCGCAAACGGCTTTTCGTCAAGGTCGCCAAGCAGATTTTGATTTGCTAAAGCAGCTAGAACTGTTTCGACAAGCCACTCAAGGGCGGGTTGAGCTAGCGCAAATGTTCTTGGAAATCCAAATTCAAACTGCCTTGGCCGATGGTGAATTACACGCCAATGAAAAGCAAATATTGTCTGTTATTGCCACTAAGCTTGGCCTTGCTGCACAACTGGATGCTTTACTGGCACGTTGGCAAGCTGAGTTTAGTCATCATCAGTCGCCACAAGGTAATAAAATGCCGCTTACTGATGCCTATGTGCTGCTAGGCGTGCAAGAATCTGCTAGCGATCAAGACGTAAAACGAACTTACCGCAAGTTGATGAATGAACATCATCCAGACAAACTTGTGGCTAAAGGCTTACCTGAAGAGATGATGGAATTAGCCAACGCCAAAGCGCAAGATATTCAAGCCGCTTACGAGCGCATTAAAACCTCTAGAGGAATGCGTTAGCGCAAGCTAATAACGTATTTTTGTAAGCAATGGAATGGGGCAGTAAATGAAAATAGTAGTATTAGATGGTTATACACTTAATCCGGGTGATTTGAGTTGGCAAGCGCTTGAAGCATTAGGCGAATGCGATATTTACGACCATACAACACTCGACCAAATCGTCAGTCGTTGCCAAGGTGCGCACATCGTACTGACCAATAAAACCCTATTGAGTGCCGCGACCTTAAAGCAACTGCCCGCATTAACCTATATTGGTGTTCTCGCCACTGGAACAAATGTGGTCGATGTTGATGCAGCAACAGCGCAGGACATTGTTGTCACTAACATTCCTGCTTATGGCCCCGATGCCGTAGCACAAATGGTGTTTGCCCATATTTTACATCATAAGCAACAAGTTGCTTTACATGACCAAGCCGTAAAACAAGGACAATGGGTAACGCAACGAGATTTTTGTTTTACCTTATCCCCATTAACTTCATTAAAAGGCCTCACGCTGGGTGTTGTAGGTTATGGTGATATTGGCCAACAGGTTGCCAATTTAGGTGTCGCATTTGGCATGAAAGTGTTGATTACCAGTGCTAAACCTAAAACCAATTTACCTGATGCTATTCAATGGTGCGAACGTGACATCCTGCTTCAACAAGCCGATATTATTTCGCTGCATTGTCCATTGAGTGCTACAACCAAATACATGATCAATAACGACAGTTTACGCTTACTTAAACCGGGCTGTTTATTAGTGAATACCGCTCGCGGCGACTTGATTAATGAAACCGATTTAGCCCAGTGGTTAAATAATGGTAACGGCTTTGCGGCAGTTGACGTGTTATCAACAGAGCCACCCAGTAGCAATAACCCACTAATTAGTGCAGCCAACATTACTATCACGCCGCATATTGCATGGGCGACATTACAAGCTAGACAAAATCTACTCAATATTGCGGTTGAAAATGTACGCCATTTTCAACAAGGTAAAGTGTTGAATCGAATTAACGACTAAACACGAGCACTCATCACTCACTTTGAATGTGTTGAGTGTAAAACTTTAGTGTTCAGCATTGAGCCCTGAACGGGATCTGCACATGTCACTCTGGAAAATCTTGTTTGATTTTGTCGATAAAGAACGTACAAGATTTGATAACGTGCTTCATGACACTCATGCACTGCAATTTGAAATTGAATCGAATATTCATTTTATTGTGGATGGCTTGGGGCAAAATTCAGTGCTGCCGACATTATCAAGGGGCTAGAAACCCAAGCGTTTGATAAAGCGATGCTGTCGGGATTACATATTCGTCAGGCTAAGTTGGCTCCGCAAACCATTGACGGTTATAAAGAGTTTGATAAATACTTAGAGTATCAAAGCGGTGTGTTAGTTAACAATCTATACATGAAAATAGCTGTGCTGCGCAAATTGATTAACGCGGGCAAGCTTGAGTAAGATCGTAAGCTTAAGGCGCTGTTTCGATTATTGATGTTAGTGCACTTTAATTTAGCGGATAAACCTCTACCTAAACCAATGCCTAAAGCAAAAAACTAAGCCGCAGATATTCCACGGCTTAGTTCATCATTAAGTTAGACGTTAAAACAGTACCTTGATATGGCTGGCAACGGTTTTTGCTTTTTCGACCGCTTGTTCTACCGAGTTATCGCGGGCTAACGCCACACCTAAGCGGCGGCGGCCATCAATGTCTGGCTTACCAAATAAGCGTAATTGAGTATCGGCTGGCGCTAAGGCGGCAGCCATGCCCTGGTAACGGATATTGGTGGACGTGCCTTCAGCAAGAATAACTGCAGAAGCGCTCGGACCATGCTGCACAATATTACTTATTGGTAATCCTAAAATTGCACGTACATGCAAGGCAAACTCAGATAAATCCTGGCTGATTAAGGTTACTAAACCTGTATCATGTGGCCTTGGCGACACTTCAGAAAAATACACTTCATCACCACGAATAAATAGCTCAACGCCAAAGAGTCCATATCCGCCTAATGCCTCAACAACTCGTTTACTCATGGCTTGTGCCTTGTGTAATACCTCTGCAGACATCGACTGGGGTTGCCACGATTCACGATAATCGCCATCTTCTTGTCTATGGCCAATAGGGTCGCAGAAATGGATGCCATTTACGGCGCTAATCGTCAGTAAGGTAATTTCGTAATCAAACGGAATAAAGGCTTCAACAATTACTCGTCCTTTACCTGCTCGTCCACCTTCTTGGGCGTAAGCCCATGCTTGCTGGATGGTTTGTGTTGACTTAATCACACTCTGGCCTTTTCCAGACGAACTCATTACTGGCTTAACCACGCATGGAATACCAATGTCAGTAACGGCCTGTTCAAATTCAGCTAGGGTGTCACAGAAAAAGTACTTTGATGTTGGTATCGCTAAGGTTTCTGCCGCAAGTCGGCGAATACCTTCACGATCCATGGTGAGTTTAGCTGCGTTAGCTGTTGGCACCACATGTAAACCTTGCTGTTCTAGTTCCACTAACGTTTGGGTGGCAATAGCTTCAATCTCAGGGATCACTAAATCCGGCTTTTCAAGCTCGATAACTGCTTTTAATGCTTTTGCATCCAGCATGTTAATCACATGAAAACGATGGGCAATTTGCATTGCTGGGGCATTGGGGTAGCGATCAACTCCGATAACTTCAATTCCGTAACGTTGTAGCTCAATGGCAACTTCTTTGCCGAGTTCACCGCAACCTAATAGCATCGCCTTAATCGTGCCAGAAGTATTTGCTGTGCCAAATGTAGTAGCAATAGACATGGTAATTTACAGCCTCTGTGTAGGGATATTCTTATATGCCGAACAGTGTAACGAGGTGAGGTATTAAAAATCCAATATAAAATGCACTAATTGGCTAAAAACGCCTGTATTTCGAGGTTTTTTGTGATGAAAGATTGTATTTAATTACGATAAGTCTAGATGTGTCGGTGTGTAGAAGTGTGGTTGTTGAAAACACCAAGTGTGATTGGGTAAGTGTCATAACACTATAGTGTTGAATTAGAGGGTGCTGACTCAAAAGAGTAAGTTAAAAAAGCCAACATTATTGGATTAATGTTGGCTAGATTCTATTTGAATTTGGCGTTAACTAAGGTTTAACGAGTAACTCTGCAGCGGTTAAAATTAGCTCTGGCGCAGGGCGAACCTTGTAGTTTGGATTCACATATTGAAAATGAATTAAACCACTTTTATCTGCCAAATAGACAGCAGGCACGGGTAACACTAAACGTTTGTCACCCGCTGGGGTAGTAAACAGTTCATTGGTTACCGCTAAACTGGCAGTATATTTTTTAGTGATATCTGCACTGGTGTAATAGGCTAAACCAAATGCTTGCGATGCCGCCATTGAAGTGTCAGACAGCAATAAATAATCGAGTTCTTGTTTATTCATCGACGCGCGCATCTTTTCTGGCGTGTCAGGTGATATTCCCACTAATTGAAAACCCATCTCAATCAGCTTTGGTTCAATGGCTTTTAACTGACCCATTTGCGAATTACAAAATGGACACCAACCGCCACGGTAAAAGAAAAATATAGTCGGCTTTTGAGCCACAAGTTTACTGAGTTCAACCGCTTTACCATCAACATCTTGCAGGGTTATTGCTGGTATCTGGTGGCCATTGAGCAGTGGCATGACATTGTTCTCGTCACTGGCAATAGGCTTAGCCACACTAGCTAAACTGGTTAACGTAAGTGCGGTGGCAATAAGCAGAGCTTTTAACATGATAAGTCCTTATAGAGTAATGTCCCGACTAAAGTAGACCTCATAATCACACAATTCATTTCATTCAAACACAAAAAAAGCGCCTAAGCGCTTTTTTCTATTACCATTAACTCTTTCGAGTTGAGTTATTTAATCTTTTTGTATTTAACCGTGCTGCTGACTTTACCCACTTTAACACGACGTCCGTCCATGTTTTTCTCAGCAATCATCTGGGCGCCAGCGTTATCACCACGTTGTTGTTTTTTAGCAAAACTACGGCGCTTTTCAATTTGCTTAAGCAGTACTTCACGGCTACCGACTTCATAACCCGGTACCGTCACTCGGCGAATTGGCTGACCGATTAGCTTTTCAATATCAGCTAGGGTGCGTTCTTCTTCGCGGCTCACAAACGAAATTGCCACACCGGTTTTACCTGCACGACCTGTACGGCCAATACGGTGTACGTAATCTTCGGCTAAAAATGGTAAATCGTAGTTAACAACGTATTCAAGATTTTTAATATCAAGGCCACGAGCGGCGACTTCGGTGGCCACTAATACGCGAATTTTACCTTCAACAAATTCACGTAACGCACGACGACGGCTGCCTTGTGCTTTCTCGCCATGAACCACACCCGATGGAATACCATCTAAGTTAAGCTCTTTGACCAATTTGTCTGCTGCGTCACGAGTCGCGGTGAACACCAACACCTGTTGCCAGTTTTTGGTACCAATAAGTTCAGATATTAATTCACGCTTACGGCGCTGCTCTACTGGATATACCACCTGGCTAACGGTGTCGGCAGTAGTGTTTTGTTTATCAACAGTAATCACTTTAGGCTTTTCAAGCATGTCATTCGCCAGCTTTTTAACCTCAGAAGAGAAGGTCGCAGAGAACAACATGTTTTGACGCTTTTTGTTTACTGCTTGGAGAATCTTTTTAATGTCAGCACTAAAGCCCATATCAAGCATACGGTCGGCTTCATCGAGTACTAAAAACTCAACATTCGACAAACTTAAGTTACACGCCACAATGTGTTCAAGTAAACGACCTGGTGTAGCAACAATAACGTCGGCACCGCGTTTAAGTTTTTGTGATTGGGTCTCTATTTTAACGCCACCATAAATGGTTAATACCGTTAAATTAAGATGCTTACTGTAAGCGCTAATGTTGTCTGCAACCTGTGCGGCAAGCTCACGAGTTGGAGTCAGAATTAAGGTACGAGTGTTAGACGGCATCGTCTCTTTTGGGTTATCACACATTCTTTGTAATATAGGCAGTGCAAATGCTGCTGTTTTACCCGTGCCTGTTTGAGCGCTTGCTAGGACATCTTCACCACGACGGATTGCCGGAATCGCTTGTTGTTGAATTGGCGTCATAGATTGATAACCGCACTCAGCGATCGCGCGTAATATTTCTGGGGCGAAGCTAAAAGATTCGAATTTCATGGTGCGGTTCCTGTATGTACATCAAAACAAAGCGATTAAGTTGTAGCAAGCTAAGTTAGCTGCACAAGGTCAATCTAGAATATTTGGGCCGATAGCCATTATTAAATGGCTGAACTTATGCTTAACTGGGTTGATTAACGTCTTAGGATAGTTGAAAAACGTTAAGCTTGAATGATACACCCAATTGAGCGCCATCGATAAGCGGCCGCGGAGTATAACAAACTTTTGTTTAAATCCTGAACTTTATCTGTGCCTAACGATAAGATTTTTTAGTCGAGAATTGTTTAGGTGATATGGCGTTATAGCAATGTTATTTGCAGCACCTTGAGTGTGGGTCAGATAACTCACATTTGGACTGAAGTGAGTTAGAAAAGTGGTTTTAGTTAATAGGATTTCGATGATAAAATAGATGGCTATCGAATATGCGAAAATATCCGCATTTGCGACTGATTTTAAGTGCAACGAAAAACCCATCAGAAAATTTTGTTAAACCTAGTAATATTATATTGTTAGAGTATGTAAATTTTGTATTTATCTATAAACATCTGCTTGTCTGAATCAGTTGGTAAATTATCCTGGTTGAATTTTGAAATATCTCTAATAAAACACTCCGATGGGCCAGATGGTGCATTGATGACGAGTAAATGGCTATCAATGATAGCCTTAAAACGCCTTTTTACATTAGGCCCTGCAATAACAAGATCGCCAGCACGTGCAACAAACTCCTCATTCTCTACGCCAAACTCAATTTCTCCTGAAATCAGATAAAATATTTCATCATCAATTTCATGGTAATGCCAAGGAGCTTCATTGCCTTTAGGAAGCATGCTATCAAAGATGGAAACTCGATAATCTGTGTCAACACCAGAGGCAAGAATTGAAGTTATTTCACCTTGGTTAAGATTGTATCTTTCGGCATCGCCAGCTTTTACATGTTTGTATCTCATCATAATCACACTCAATTCCGTATTATTCTATGTAAATATTCTATCTATCTATCTATCTAGCTAGGTACCGTTCAAGCTTAGGTTTAACTAATGTTGTCATCATTAAAGAGATTAGTAGTCCTAGTGGTAGAGCAATAATTAGCGCGCTCCACCAAGCTGTAATGAGTTCTGATAATGCCGTAAATCCAATGTTATTAAGGGTTGTTACTAATGCCATAATACCTTCCATTACCAATGCCATTGCGACACCAATAGCAACGTTACGCTTTGCTTCTGAGACATTGGGGAAAATAAGAAGAGCAATTTTACTGATGACTGTAATCATCATGAATCCTATTGGAGCCATAGTAGTGGCTGCTAATAATGTCGACACTATCCATTGATAAAAAAACTTTTCGCCAAAGCCGATATTTTGATAAGTCATCACAAAAGTAAGGCTGCCGATTAGCGTCAAAATTAAAGACACCGTAACTAGGATTTTCTTTGCTATTTTCTTCATATTCATCACCTTTTAAAAATGGTTGATACTGTCAACAATGTACAGGTCGAATCTTAGCTGCTATAGTTGATAGTGTCAACTTATTAAGAGGTGTCAATTTTGACTATACAAATCCCAGATTCTTTTTTATCGCTTACTCATACCTTTAAATCATGTGTAAACAAAGAAATACGTGAAGCAGGTATTGATATTGCTCCAATGGAAATTCAGTCGCTTCATTGTATTAATCGCATTGGTAACTGTACGGCGGCTTATATCTCCGAACAACTAGATAGGGATAAAGGGCAAGTAGCTAGACTAGTTAGAGATATGCTTAAAAAGAATTTAATTTATAAAGTGCTTAATCCATTGGATAGCAGAAGCCATTTGATCGAATTATCTGAATTTGGACAAGAAATTTTGAAGCAATTATTGCATATTGAAAATAACATCATGAAAGTCATGCTGGATTCAATAACGGAGAGACAAGTTGATCAATTTAATTCTATAGCATTAGAAATGGCTCAGAATCTGAAAAGATAGCTGTAAGAGATAATATGCTAAGTAGCGGATTTAGCCTTAGAGAGTAATAGGGTAAACTAGCGGCGGCAATACTTTGTTAATCTTAAACTTTTAATCCTATAGTGTTAATCGCAGTATTTAAAAAGCGGGCCAATAGAACTGTGGGAAATAAATACCCTTGTGGACATGCATATAACTTTTTTATGCCGAGCTGAAATGCCACCAACTCTTTGCTCTATGAAACTAACATCACGATAAAAAATATGAATAAAATGAATGTAATTTTACTTAGAAGTTTGTTATTGGGACTGCTGTTAACGCCTAACTTAGTGGTGGCTTCAGACATAGCGACTAGTGTGAGCCGCGGCGGAGAATCACGCCTTGCTGATGGCGGTTACTTTGAGCTTGGAGCCAGTGTTTACGGTACCAATCAGTTAGATATTCGCCAAACTGAACATGAGTCTGTGCAGCCTTCTTTACTCATCAGCGGCATGTATCAATACAAAGGTCTATTTATAGAGATGATACATGAATCTCAAGATGGGATTAATTTGGGTATAAATCTGTGGAGTTCACCTAATTGGTCTCTAGATTTTCTTGCCGCCAACTTGCAAAGTTCCACTAGCCGTAATCCAGATGATGCCCCTAATACTTTGGATGAAGCTGTTCGTAATGAATACCTAATGTCGATGGATTCACTCTTTATTGGTGCTGGTTTCAGGGCTACACGCTATTGGGATGATGACTATATTTTTCAGTATCGAATAGTAAGTGATTATTTTGATGCTCAAGGCATTGCTAGCTCTGCTCGGTTGGGGAAATCTTGGCAGGTTCGTAATTGGAATTTTCATGCATTAGCCAGTATTGAATACGCATCATCGAAGCTCAGTCGGCGCCTTTTTGGCGTTGAGAGCTCAGAAGCGACTGAGCTATTTCCTGAGTATCGCCCAGGTAGCGCTGTAACATACGGTATAGAACTCGGTGTAGCTTATCCGCTGAGTGAGAAACTGGTATTTCGCGCCATGTATCGCCTCAATGTGCTTTCCAAGGAAATAACGAATAGTCCTTTTAATCAAGCTGATTATGGGTCGTTTTTTAACGCCTCTATTAGCTATGTGTTTTAGGGGGCATTATGAAGAAATTTAATGTCTCTTTTGCATTCTTCTCGGCACTGTTCCACTCAGTTATCTGCGTCGCTATTCTTACACCTATCTCTGCTTTTAGTCAGGACAATACCATCGCCTTCACTGCAACTCCCGAGCGTTGCGTTGCCTTGCATAAAGGGCAAATTTGCTATCAAGATGTATTGTTTCGCTGGCAAACGCCAAGTAAAGGCGACTATTGCCTAGTGATGAGTAAAAGTGGGCGTCAGCTAACGTGTTGGAATGGGGCAAGCTTGCAAGAATATCACTATAGTTTTGAAGGTGATAAGACAACCTCTTTCAGTTTAATCACCGATGATAAAGCTGATCCCTTGGCTAGAGTTAAAGTGGTAGTGACTTGGGTTTATAAGGCTCCCAAACAGAGCCAATCAGGTTGGAGGTTATTCTAGTTATGGCAGTGAAAAAGCACATATTAGTGGTAGAAGACGACACTTCTTTGGCTGAGTGGATCAGTGATTATTTACTGGATCATGACTATGAGGTAACTGTTGCCAGTCAAGGTGATTATGCCTTAGACATGATCGCTGAAGAACTGCCGGATCTGGTCTTACTGGATGTAATGATCCCAGTGAAAAACGGTTTCGATGTTTGCAAAGAGGCGAGGGGCTTTTATTCAGGGCCAATTTTATTTATGACCGCCTGTGTTGAAGATGGGGATGAAATTCAGGGGTTGGAAATGGGCGCCGATGATTACCTCACCAAACCTATTCGGCCGCAAGTCTTGCTGGCACGGATTAAAGCGTTACTGCGCCGCGCCAATGATGAAGAGCCTAAACAACAGCTGGTATTTGGTGCCCTAGTGCTTAATGCTACCGCTAAAACGGTCACGGTTCATCAGCAAGCATTGGGACTTAATGACAATGAATTCGATGTCTTATGGCTGCTGGCATTGCAGGCGGGCAAAGTGGTGAGCCGTATTGACCTAGTGTCACAGCTTAGGGGCATAGAATATGATGGCCTAGATCGCTCCGTGGATATCCGCGTATCTCGCTTACGCAAAAAGCTTCAAGAAGCTCAAGACCAGCCCTATAAAGTCAAAACCATTCGTGGCAAAGGCTATTTGTTTTGCCGCGATGATGCAGCGACTACATCATGAAAAAACTTATCGTTTCTTTGGTGTTGGTGGTGCTAGTGACCATTGCCAGTCTAGGGTGGTCTATTAGTGAGTTTGCCAGTTTTTATCATCAAGAAGATGATCAACCTAATCCGGCCAATCAGCTTGCCGCGCTAACCTTAATGGGGACGGGGTTAGCCAAAACATTAGATAATCATCAGCTTCAAAGCCAAGCTTTTCTGACGAGTTGGAATCAACATAATATTGAGCAGCTGGCTTTAATGGGCAGCGTTGAATTTATATTACCGCCGACGCTAAAAGCCCAGTTCGATACCGATAAGTTTCTGATGTTGGAATCCGATGAAGGCATATCGTTGCACTATTTATTATCCAGTACTGGCCAAGTGCTCAATATCACTACTCCGTTGATAATAGAAAACGATAGTGGTTTGAACCTTAATAGGCTGTATACCATGTTGTTTTACCTTGGTGTGGTGCTGATTTTACTGTTGTGGGTGTCACCGTTGATTCGCCGTCTGATCAATTTAAGTCAAGCCACTCAAGCATTTGGTATGGGGGAATTACAACAACGGATTACAGTGAGTAAGACCTCCTATATCGGCACTATTGAAGCAGAGTTCAACCGCATGGCTGACCGCATTCAGCAGCTACTCGATGACAATAAATTGCTGAGCCGCGCTGTGTCGCATGATTTAAAAACCCCCATAGCAAGGTTAAGATTTGGCATTGAAGCATTGGAAGAAACGCAAAATCCACAGCTAAAAATTAAGTATTTCCAACGCATAAATCGCGACTTAGACACCATGGAAGACTTAGTGATGACTTTGCTAAGCTATGCTCGATTAGGCCAAGGTGACATTCCGTTAAATAGGCAGACCATAGAGTTAAATGCTTGGTTACAGAATAAAGTATTAGATCATGATGATGGTGAACATCAGATTGAATTGTTGTCTATACCTCAAGCAGTCACAGTTAATGTCGATCCTAAATACTTATCTATGCAGATGAATAATCTACTCAGCAACGCCCAGCGTTTTAGCTGTTCACATATTCGTGTAAGTCTAGTTGTTGAGCATCAAGTTCTGTGGATCCACGTAGATGATGATGGTCAAGGTATAGACGAGCTAGAAGCGATGCAAGTGATCAAACCTTTCGTGCGGGGTAAACACAGCCGCGGCAATATGGGCCATGGCATGGGGTTAGCAATTGTGGATCGTATTGGTTTATGGATGGGATCAAAGCTTCACATTAGCCGAGCGCCAGAATTAGGCGGAGCTAGGCTATCACTGGCTTTTGAATCGTGCTCGATTTCAGACAGTGCAGTCTGACTGTATAATGTTAAAGCACTGTGAGTCAGTAAATAAAGACAGAACGAGAGCTTGTTATCTGAAACAAACAACAAGCTCTCGGTATTATAAGGGGAAGTGCTAGTTATTACTGAGCTAGTGTAACTGAGTTTTAGGTGGCTACTCAGTGACTAGATTATATTTTATCATATCGGCTCTTTGCATCTTATAAACAGTAGCGGCTGGGGCTGCGTTAATGGTAAAGAAATAAAATTCGGGGCCTTTTTCTGCGCCAAGCATTTCTCTAAAGTACGTTAATTGTGCCCCATGGGCAGGGTCTGCTTTACTTAATTGACCTGCATCTTTTCCGGCAATACAGCACCAAGAATGAACCCCTAATTCACCACCATCTTGGTAAATCCTCTGACTACCAGCGGCAAATAGATCAACACCACCAGAATAAGCGAAGCTGCCTTTTGGCATCAATGTTGTTAAATTAGCTGCGCGAATAAGGCGGCCTGTATGCATATTAATATCATCATTTATTGAGCCGTTCACTTTGCCAAACTTAAGCGTATCGAAGGATTTTGTTTTTATTAACTCATCCATTTGAATATAGGTAGATGTGCCTAATGTGCCATTTAACGTCGCCACGTTACCATTAAGAGTTAATGTTGAATCTCCAGCCCCTAGTAGCGATTCATTGATGACAACACTAATTGAATGAAGATGTTTGGTATTAACTTCTTCAATTGAACCTTGGTAAACCATATAGTCTTCTTGCTCACTGAGCCCAATATTAATGCCTTTAAATATAGCAGTAGGGCTGAAGTGTTCAAGATTGCTGGTGTCGCCCTCTAGTAGCATGATGCTGTTGATGGGCTGTTCTTTTTCAAAATCAAAACCAAGATAAATCAGCCCTTTATCATATTTAGCTATGATGACCTTGTCAGTTTCATCCCTATCAACAAATAAAATCTTGTATTTTACGCCATCAATTTGAAGATCCAGCTGTTCATATTGCAACTTAAACGTCTCAATATATTCGGCGACGTTATCAGGTTGAATGATATGAACGTCATTGACCTTTTGGTTAACGACGACCTTTTTATTATCTGAACAGCCACAAGCTTGTAATACAAGCAGAGTTGTCAGTAATAATATGACAATTTTGTTCATAAAAACCTTATACATTAATACACCAGAATATTGACGTGAAGCTAATGCTCACTCTTGCAGGTATTTGGTCCATAAGATGAACTATTAGCTAAGTTATTATCTGAATTTGATTGTGTAAAGCGGGTTCGCGCCTAGCCAGTGCATTCGTACTAGTACGGCGCGAACGTAAGTCGGATACTGTTAGAAGTTAACCTTCTACATCCACATTGCTTAAAATGAAGTTGACGTCATACACTCGAGATCCTTGGTGTTCTTCTTTGACATGAAGGCCTGTTACTTCCACCAGAACTGAGGTTTCTTGAGTTGTGCTTGAGCTTCCCCATAAGGTGTCATGACCACCTTCAAAGCCGACACCAAATTGACCTACTGAGTCGCGATCCAAATGTTCATTAGTAAAAGCAAAGTAGGCAAACCCCGCCTGTTGGCTAAGCTCGGCTGATTTTCGCATTACGTATTTTCGTGCCAAACCTCTGTCGGTATTGGTATTGCCCACAAAGCTGATTTGCCAGCTATTAGGGGCAATTTGCACGGTTTCAAATCCTTCACCAAACGACCAGAAATGCTTTTGGGTATCATAGGGGGTAGCACATGCCGTCAGCACTAATGCTATGCCTGCGCATAAGCATAAATTAATTATTGATTTCATCCTGTTATCTCGCTATTGATTAAAAGCTATAGCTCACACCAAAGGTTGTTAACCATTGATTATCAGAGGCTACGATAGGTGAATCAGCCATGTTAGCCCCTAGGTGGGTGTAAGCTGTACTTTGTGTAAGATCTAGGTTTTCCGTGATAGGAATAACCAAGGCATAACCGACCTTGAGGGCCAGTGCACCGTTGCTTTGATAAGCTGGACGTGCTGAGGTTGCTTCCAAAGATGATACGCCAGTGTAGTAATTGACGAACTCTTTACTGAAGTATTGGGCTCCGGCATAAGGTACTAAGCTGGCAAAACCTAAATCCATTGGATGGTAATAAGTAATATCGGCCTGATAGCCATTGTAAACACTGGTGACATCGTGCTGAAATTTAGCCGAAAGCGTGCCTTCGCCTACATGGAAATCGGCATTTAAGCCTAAATCACCACTGAAATCACGATCTTTCATGCCTTTTAGCACATCGGCGCTGTCTGCATCAAAGCCTGGGTTGGCAACCATAAAGACACTGAAATTTATTGCGCTGTCATTGTCACCTAAAAAACGATAATTGATACCGCTTAAATCGGCGTTAAAGTCTTCACCGTGGTAACCACCGTTAAAATACACCCCTGTTTGGTCGTCTTGCCCTTTAAAAAACTTGCTGCCAGTGGCCACGCCTGCGCCAACAAAATACTGGCCCTGATTACTGTATATATTACCGTTGCGAATGTAAGTGTTGTCCTGTGCCATGACATGGCTTGACATTACGATTGCTGAAATCGCGAAGCAGATTTTTTTCATTTTTGGATCCTTATTACGTCTGTTTAATGTTAGTGGGGTCACTATATTGCAGTTGTAATCAGGACACTGTATCCAATTGTAACTTGCCATCAGCTAAGGCGTTCTAGTTACCCAGTAATCTACAAAGTCGTTGGATTGGTTAACACCATGATTTTATGCTTTCCTTAGTCCGGTTGGCTTTCTCAGTTAGTTATCCCTAGTTCAGGTTAGTTAGTCATTTCAGTATGGGTTGGGGGTTGCAGCACTTCAGATTATTACAGTCGTAGAGCTGAAATAAAACAAAGCAGTATTCGGCTCCTTGATATTCAACCTATTTTTATTCCATTGATCCAAATCCAGAGATGACATCGAACAATTCCGCATCGATACCACTTTGACGTAGGCTATGAAATTTTTGCTTAAGACTTGCATGCAGTTCGTCGATGTTTTTTTCTGCTCGCTGCATTGCAGACAAACGACTGGCATTTTCACTGGCAAGTGATTCTGCGCAAGCTCTGAACAGACTGACAAAAAGATATTCGCGCACCATAGCGCGTAACGTTTGCTCCCGCTCAGGCATGACCTCGGGTAAGTTATTGGTCGGCCAATGAATACTAGCAAGGTTATGTTGCCAATGGTGATCCAGCGGTAAAAGTTGTTGGCTTACTGGGGTGTATATTGAACCAGAATGGGGACGATGATGAAAAAGATATACTTTATCAATAGTGCCTTGTTCTCTCTGCGTTTCCATTTCTATCAAAATGTTACCCACCAGTGTCGAAACAGTATTGATGGAATTTGGCAGCATAAAGCCTCGCTCCAGTGTGAGCTTGGTGTCTGCTAGCCGTGACTGAAGACGTTCGCCCACAGCCCATAGGGTTTTATTGCCTGGTAACTTCATTAATGAATTGCTGACAAACTCCACCATGACTTCATTGAATTGCCCGACCAGGCCTTGGTCAGAACCAAATACGATTACACCAATGGATGCTTTATCTGGTTGCGCTTGTTTAGCGATGGAACGGGTGGATTTATGTTGCTGAAAACAGGCTGTTAACCCAAGTTGCACGGTACGATAATAATCATCCAACGAGCGAACTGCGTTTTCGTATTGACTGATATTAGACGACGCCATGGCTTTCATACTTCGCACTACAGAGTCAAGTTCTTCCGCATTGGTGATTTGGTGACGTAGACTGGTAACGCCTTCACTCATGTGATTTCCTTTCGCTTTTGACTGTGCATAAATGGTGCAAGTGCATCACGGACCGGCTGCAAAATCCCGTCGCGATCTTCATCTGTTAATTTTTCGGTGCTTGCTAATCTTGCGGTAATTTCAACAGGGATATCGGCAGTGGCCGCGCGTACTGCAAGCTCGGCTTGGCTCATTTCATCTAAAGGGACTTCATCAAATAGATTAGCGGTTAATGCCAGTAATACTGCAATTTGCTCAACCATCGAGATGGGCGTGGACTCTGCTTGTTTCAGGCAAGCGCGAATGCGTCGACCATGGTCGATAATTTTTAGTGTGCTGTCATCCAATCGTGCGCCAAAGCTAGCAAATGTTTCCAGTTCTTCAAACTGACCGTAAGCCAGTTTTAGGTTTGATGCGACTGCTCGGTAAGCGGCTCGTTGAGCTTTGCCACCGACACGAGAAACCGATTTCCCGACGTCGATAGCGGGCAGTACGCCCAATTCAAATAACGAGGGTGAAAGGTATATTTGCCCATCGGTAATTGAAATAAGATTTGTCGGAATATAGGCGGAAATATCCTGCGCTTCGGTTTCAATAATGGGAAGCGCGGTTAATGATCCTCCGCCTAAACTTGGGCACAAGTGAGTTGCCCGCTCTAGCAATCGCGAATGGATGTAAAAGATATCGCCGGGAAAAGCTTCACGACCGGGCGGCCGACGTAACAGCAGAGACAGCTCTCGATAGGCTCTGGCATGGTGGGTCAGGTCGTCATATACAATCAATACATCGCGACCTTGCTGCATAAAGTATTCTGCAATACTGGTCGCTGCATAAGGGGCAATATAAGCAAGGCCTGGAGGATCATTGCCTTCGGTAACCACCACAACGGTATATTCTAAGGCGCCTTGTTCATGCAGTGTCGCAATCACTTTCGCCACACCTGAGGCGCGCTGTCCAATCGCGCAATATACGCAGAGTACATTTTTGTCACGCTGATTAAGTATGGTATCAACGGCAATGGCGGTTTTACCCGTTTGCCTATCTCCAAGGATTAATTCACGTTGCCCAAGGCCAACAGGAATAAGCGCATCGATAACTTTAATACCGGTTTGCAAAGGCACACTAACAGATGCTCGATTCATAATTGCAGGAGAGGGACGCTCAACGGGTAAGCGTGCACTGGCAATCAGTCTGCCTTTGCCATCTAAGGGCTCACCGATAGGATTGATAATACGGCCGAGCAGCCCTTCTCCCACAGGCACATCAACTAGATGCCCACAGCGTTCGACTTCATCACCTGCCTGCAAATGCCAGTAATCCCCAAGCAGTACCGCGCCTATTTCATCTTCATCAACATTAAAGGCAATGCCAAAAATATCACTGGGGAATTTCAGTACTTCTTCAAAACCGACCCCAGGTAAACCTGACACTTTTGCTATGCCAGTAGCAATACTGGTAATGGTGCCTATTTCTCGTGGTTGCAGTTGTGGCGAAAAAGACCGTCGCGCTTGCTGCAGAATCGAAAATGTCTGCTCAAATGTTGCTTGCAGTAAATCAGGCGCTAGCTTCATGGCTGTCTGTCTTTGTTGTTGAGTGAGTATTGTTAGCTTGTTCAATATTCATAGGGGATTGCAGTAACTCGTCAACTCGTTTTGCTAATGAACTGAGGTATTCGTTAATACTCCATGAGATTTTTTGACCTTTGATACTGAGTTCAATTCCACTGATGACATCGGGCTCTATTGAAAATTGGATTGGTATGTCGTGACTCAATATTTTTTTAATAGCCGCCTCAATAAGTGAGCACTGCTGTGTTGGAAGTGCAAAGGCGGTTCGAATTAAAATAGGTTGTGCTGCGGCATTAATTGCTGGAGATATTGCCGATTGTAGCGAGGCTATTTCCTCATCGTTTAAGGTATTCAAACGGTGAATGAAAATATCTGTCATGGATGCTTCTAGAGAGGTTCCAGCAAGATCGCCAAGTACCTTACGCGCTATCGAGAATATTTCTTCCCGTGCGCGTTGGCTGATTGCCACTTGCAAATTGAGTTGCTCATTTTTAAGCGCTAATTGTAATTTTTTTCGTAGGCCTTGTGACTCCAGTCTTACAGCTTCAAGTAAACGAACACGTTCGGCTTCTGTTTCATCTTTTAGTTTATTTATACGAGTGGTTTTTTGTTGCTCAAAATCGGCATTTTTTTGCTGGAATTCTTCTCGTTGAAGCTCTGCTTCAATTCTTTTAGCCTTAGTGTCTGCTATTTCTGCGGCAATGCGTTTTTCACGGGCATCGATGGAATCAAGAATGGGCCGATATAAAAACCGCTTCAGTAGCCACACGAGTACCAAAAAATTTATCACTTGCGCAAATACGGTAAACCAATCGATTAACATAGCCTATATACCCGCAGCTTGGTCGATCACGTAATTCCAAAAAGGGTTAGCAAATAGCAGTATCATCGTTACCACAAAACAATAGATCGCGGTTGATTCTATCATCGCTAAACCGACAAACAGTGTGCGGGTAATGGTGGCTGATGCATCTGGCTGCTGGGCCAAAGAGGATAGCGCCGTCGCTACCGCCTTTCCTTCACCGAGTGAAGGTCCAATAACACCGATGGTGATGGTAAACCCAGCGGTGATAATCGATACCATTGCTATAATTGTTATGCTGTCCATAATCACTCCTAAATCAATTTAAGGTGGTGGTTCATTGTTGAGAGCCCGTTTTTGTATCTTGTTTCTCGGTGGTGTCCGAGCCATCTTGCGCAAGTTTGCGCTCCGGTTGTTGAATGCGAGTCGCCGCAGCGATGTACACGGTTGCTAAAATAAAAAAGATGTAGGCCTGTACCATGCCAGTGAGTAAACCGAGCAGAGTCATGACAATAGGAAACAAAAAGGGAGTAATACTCAACAGAATACCGAGGATCATCACCCCACTCATCATGTTGCCAAACAGTCGCACCGCTAAGGCCAGCGTACGCGACACTTCACTGATAAGGTTAAATGGCAACATAATGGCAGTTGGTTTGGTGTAGGAGGCGAGGTAGCCGCGCAAGCCTTGCTTCTCTATACCAAACATAGGTACTGCTACAAATACACATAGCGCCAGCGCTACGGTACTGGAAAGTGAACCCGTAGGCGGTTCGAAGCCGGGGATCACCGTACAGATGGCTGAGGTGGCGATAAACAAAAATAACGAGCCGAGAAATCCAAGATATTTATGAGGATTACTCAGACCAACCTCTTCAATCTGTTTGCTAATGGTAATGACCACCACTTCCAGCAAATTTTGCCAGCGAGAACGCTGCATATCCTTGGATAACTTTCTGGTAATCAGGATTGAGCCAATCACCAATAGCATCATTACTACCCAAGTAAATACAATGGTTGCGTTGAGCTTTACAAAGCTCATTTGCCAGAAAATAATTTGGTCTGGGCTAAGGTTCATAAACGGTCTTCTTGTTTATTGACTATGAGTGTTTTCCCCAACGATTGAGCCTGCTCTACCTGCAGGGTGTATCGCGTTGCCATGAGGCGCACTAACATAAACCCGAGTAATCCTGCTAATAAATGGTATCCATTGTCGCCAGCGATAAAATAGAAGCCAGCGATCACAATGGCGGAGCGAAATAACAGACTGGCGATAAATAACAACGCAACATGTTGAGTCGATTTTAGCTGGCGAACCGTCCACCAAAGTCCGGCGAAAAAAAAGACCCCTAGCAATGTACCTGCCAGTAATGCCAATGTGAGCTCTACAAATATGTTGTCTACCAATACGTTTTCCATAATGACTTTTCCATCAAGTACTTTTCTATTGAGTCATTTGCTATCAACTAATTTTGTATCAATAAGTTGCATCAAATAAGTGGCCTAAAAAATCAATCGAGTTCATCACCTCGGTGAATTTCCTTGTCTTCTTTATCAACCCAATGCCAAGCATTAAAACAACCCAGGCAT
>TARA_R110000796_G_scaffold252631_2_pt1 | contig 30386 bp, 23 predicted proteins | sample TARA_R110000796 | Tara Oceans TARA_R110000796 (sample SAMEA4397815) | marine metagenome | biome: Polar Biome; feature: [SRF] surface water layer (ENVO:00010504); material: water (ENVO:00002006), including particulate matter (ENVO:01000060) such as... | depth 5 m
AATTGCGACTCATTAAAGCATATACTAATGGTAAAATATCAGAAAGTAGATTAGCAACTTCAGTAAAAAAAATTTTACAAGCAAAATATAAAGCTGGGCTACAAAACTATAAGCCAATAGAATTAAAAAATTTATATACCGACTTAAATGGCCTAGACAATGATTTAGTTTATGAGGAAGCAATTGAAAATGCAATTACTATTGCTAAAAATGATTTTTCATTACTTCCAATAAAAAAATTAGAGAATAAAAAAATAGCCTACGTAGAACTGGGAGATGATAATGGGGATTCTTTTTTTAAAGAACTAAAAGAATATGCTAACGTTACTAAAGTAAATGTATCAGAAATTGCTGCATACCCTAATAGTATTGCTGCTTATAATCTTGTTATTGTTGGACATCATAAAAATAATGATAGTCCATGGAAATCATATAAGTATTCAAACGATGAGCTTACAACGCTTAAAGAAATTGCAAAACTAAGAACCTCTAATTTAATTTTAGCAGAGTTTGCTAAACCTTATGCATTGCTAGATTTAGATAATTTAGATGGAATAGATGCAATTGTTGTTGCTTTTCAGAATAGTAAATTAGCGCAAGAAAAAGCTGCGCAAATAATTTTTGGAGCAATACCAGCAAACGGAATTTTACCAGTAACTGCTTCTCCAGAACTACCAGTAAATACAGGCATAAAGTTAGACTCATTATCAAGATTAGGGTATAGTTTTCCTGAAAGAGTAGGGATGAATTCAACACGATTAGCATTAGTAGACACATTAGTAAAAGATGGGATAGATTCTTTAATGTTTCCTGGAGCACAAGTATTGGTTGCAAGAAATGGCAAAGTAATTTACAATAAGGCTTTTGGTAAACCCACCTACGATTCTAAAGAGCAACTAACAACAAATCATATTTTTGATTTAGCATCGTTAACTAAAATTCTTTCAACATTACCTATTCTGATGAAAATGGAAGAAGAAGATAAATTATCTCTAAATCAAACTTTTAAAGATTTGATTCCTGCATATGCAACTACCGAACTAAAAAATGTTACCGTATTAAAAGCACTTTCTCATTATGGTAGATTACCCGCTTGGATTGCTTTTTATGTAAGTACTTTAGATAAAAACAGAAAGCCTTCAGGTGAGTTTTATAGAGATAAACCTATGAATGGATTTTCTATAAAAGTTGCAGACAAATTATATTTGGCTGATGTTTATAAAGATTCAATTTACGATAGAATAGGAAGGCAAGACCTTAAATCTAATAGGTATAGGTATAGTGATGTTGGGTATTATGTTTTTCATAAATATATAGAAGATACGTATGGAGAGCCTCAAGATAAACTTGCAGATAAATTTTTTTACAGCCCACTCGGAGCAAATAATACAACATATAATCCCCTAGAAAAATTTCAAAAAGATAAAATAGTACCCACAGAGGAAGATAATTACTACCGTTATGAAACTATTCAAGGTTATGTGCATGATATGGGAGCAGCTATGCAAGGTGGAGTAGGCGGGCATGCAGGTTTATTTAGTAATGCAAATGATGTGGCTAAAATAATGCAGATGTATCTTCAGGGAGGTACCTATGGAGGAGAACGATTTATAAATTCTAGAACAATTAAAAAATTTAATACCTGTTATTTTTGTAAAGAAGATGTTAGAAGAGGTGTAGGTTTTGATAAACCAGATTTAAGAACAGGAGCGCCAACTTGTGGTTGTGTTTCTCAAAAGAGTTTTGGACATAGCGGATTTACAGGAACTTATACTTGGGCTGATCCCGATAAAGAGTTAATTTATGTTTTTTTATCTAATAGAACTTATCCAACAGCAAGTAATACACTTTTAGTTAAATCTGGGTTAAGGACAAGAATTCAACAAGCCATTTACGACGCAATAGAAAATTAAATACTAGCTTTGATTGTAATTTAAGTTAGTTTTATTCGACCTAGTAGAAAATTTAAAGTAAAACCTTGAAATGAACCTTTTTATAGTTGAGAATATACTCAAATATGAATAGGCGAATTACATCTGACAAATAAAAAATAAAAATTAACAGATGAAAATTGCTATTGTTTGCTACCCAACTTTTGGAGGTAGTGGTGTTGTTGCTACTGAATTAGGTATTGCTCTTGCCAATAGAGGGCATGAAATACACTTTGTCACTTATAAACAGCCTGTTCGTTTAGAATTATTGAATAATAAGATATTTTTCCATGAAGTTCATGTTCCAGAATATGCGTTATTTCATTATCAGCCTTATGAATTAGCTCTTTCAAGTAAATTAGTTGATACAGTTAGGCTTCATGGAATAGATTTATTACATGTGCATTATGCTATTCCACATGCTTATGCAGGGTATATGGCAAAAAAAATGTTGCAGGAAGAAGGCATATTCATTCCTATGATTACCACCTTGCACGGAACGGATATTACTTTAGTAGGTAAACACCCATTTTATAAACCTGCTGTGACTTTTAGCATTAATAAATCAGATATTGTTACTTCGGTTTCTCAAGATTTGAAAGAGGCAACGCTAAATTTATTTGATATTGAAAATGATATTGAAGTAATTCCTAATTTTATAGATACCTCAAAATTTCGAAATAATTTTACAGATTGCCAACGGGAATTAATGGCTTCAGATAATGAAAAAATCATTACACATATAAGTAACTTTAGAAAAGTAAAACGTATTCCTGATGTTATAAGAATTTTTAATAAAGTTCAGAAAAAAATCCCTGCGAAGTTAATAATGGTAGGCGAAGGACCTGAAAAAGAGAAGGCTGAACTACTTTGCGAAGAATTAGGAATAGTTGATAAAGTAATATTTTTAGGAAATAGTAATCAGGTTGATAAAATACTTTGCTTTTCTGATTTGTTTTTGTTGCCTTCTGAAACGGAAAGTTTTGGTTTGGCAGCTCTAGAAGCTATGATAAATAAAGTACCAGTAATTTCAAGTAATGCGGGTGGAATTCCAGAAGTTAACATTCAAGGCGTTACAGGTTATTTAAGTGATGTTGGGAATGTATCAGAAATGGCAGAAAATGCCATAAAAATTTTAGAAAATGAATCTGTACTAAATACGTTTAAAGATAATGCTGTAAAAAATGCTTTTAGATTTGATATCAAAAGAATATTACCTCTATATGAAGCAGTTTATGAAAAGGCATTACAAGCAAGATTTAAAAATGTACATTAAGTTGATGAAGTATTTATGTATTCTCTTATTTTTTGTGTCTTGTAATGCTCAAAAAAAGTCAGCATCTTCAAACGATATAAAAAATAAGAGTGGCGAACACGAACTTGTTCTATTATTGAGTGATATGTATAGCGGTCAAAATTTACCAGAAATACAAATCATAAAAGAACCTGCTACATTGCAAAAGTTCTTTACAAAAATAAATAGGACTAGAAAGCCAGGTTTAGCAGTTCCAAAAATTGATTTTAGAAAAGAAATTGTAATTATTTATTGTGCAGGGGAACAATTAAATGTGATGTCTCCTTTAATAGAAATTAAAGAAGAAACTGAGCATCAGATTATTCTAAATGTGCTAAATAAAAATGTATCCTCATTAAATTCAACACAAGAAATTGCAACTAGTCCGTTTTGTGTTTACAAATTATCTTCAGATCATAAAGCTATTCTTTTTACTAAAATAGATTAGTATTTTTATTTACTCATATTACGCTTCATATCGATAATTGCTACTCTTTAAAGTAAATAATTTGTAGCCTTTTTGTTTTGAAATAGTTTTACAGTCATATTATTAAAATGATTTATGATGCTATTAAAAAAACAATTTATTTTATTATTAACACTTACCATAATTTCTTCTTTTACTGCTTTTTCTCAAGATGATTTAGAACTATCTAAAAAAGATTCAACTGTTGTTAGTTCTTGGATTTTAGGAATTGGGATGAATGTAGTTTCAGATTCTGGTGACGCTTTTAATAATTTATTTGAAGTTAAAGAAACATGGAACGCAGTACCTTATCCTTCAAGATTAAGTATTGGTAGGTATTTTAAAAACGGCTTAGGTGTTGAAGCGATTGCAGCTTATAATATTTATAAAGAGGGTAAAAGGGTAGATAGGGTTAATCTTACTGAAGACAAAAAATACTATTCTTTTGATACTAGATTAAGTTATGATTTAAATAAAATTATAGGACAGACAGGTTGGTTTGACCCTTATATAGGTGTAGGTATAGGTTATTCTCATGCAAATGATATATCTCGCGGTACATATAATGGTGTATTAGGTTTTAGAACATGGTTTTCTGATCGTTTTGGATTAGATATAAGTTCAACAGGAAAATGGGCAATGAATTCAGATGCAACAAATCATATTCAACATGCTGTAGGTGTTATTTATCAATTTGATATTGAAAAAGATTTGACAAGAAAAGGGAAAGAAAAATTAGCATTAATTGAAGCATTAGAAAAGGAAAATGCTAGAGTCAATGATTCTATTGCTAATGCAAAAAAAGAGGAAGAGAGAGCTAAGTTATTAGCAGAACAAATGGCAAGAGAAAAAGAGAATGCGCGTTTAGCTCAATTAGAGAAAGATAAAATTGAGAAAAGGCAGAGCGTACAAAATGATTTGGATGCACTAGGAAATGTATATTTTGACTTAAATTCTTCATATTTGAATAATGATACAAAGAAAATTCTTGATAAATTAGCAGAATTGTTAGAAGTTAATAAAACATTGATTCTAAAGGTATCATCATATACAGATTCAAGAGGTAAGGAAGCCTACAATCAATGGCTTTCTGAACGGAGAGTAAATAATACTGTAGGTTATTTGGTTGAAAAAGGAATTTCTAATGAAAGACTTAAAGAAAAGGCAAACGGAGAAAATGGATTATTAAATGAGTGTAATGATAATACATATTGCCGTGAAAGCAAGCATAAGGTGAACAGAAGGTCTGAATTTTCAATAGTAAATTTCTAAAATTAATCATAGATGTTATTCAATTCAATAAGCTTTGCTATTTTTTTACCGCTAGTATTTACATTATACTGGTTTGTTTTAAATAAAAATTTAAAAATACAGAACTTACTTATTCTAGTAGCAAGTTATTTTTTTTATGGGCTTTGGGATTGGCGTTTTCTATTTTTAATATTTGCTAGTACAGCGGTAGATTATCTAGTAGGGATTGAAATTGGAAAAAATATAGACAAAGAGAACAAGCAAAAACAAAAAATATGGTTATGGGTAAGTGTTATTTTTAATATATCATTGCTTGGGTTTTTTAAATATTATAATTTTTTTGCTGATTCGTTCATAGATATGTTCCAGCTTTTTGGGTATAATATTACCAGTGTATGGACACTGAATATTATCTTACCAGTTGGAATTTCTTTTTATACATTCCAAACAATGTCTTATTCTCTTGATATTTATTACAAGAGAATTAAACCAACAAAGGATTTTTTATCTTTTGCAACTTTTGTTGCTTTTTTCCCACAATTAGTTGCAGGACCAATTGAGAGAGCATCTGATTTACTAGGTCAGATTACAAATAAAAGAATTTTCAATCAAATTCAAATTATAGAAGGTTTAAAACTTATTTTATGGGGTTTATTTAAAAAAATGGTAATTGCTGATGCCTTAGCACCTATAGTAGATGACATTTTTTTTAATTATCCAACCTATTCAGCTTCAACATTAATATTGGGGGTTACTTTGTTCAGTTTTCAAGTTTATGGAGATTTTAGCGGCTACTCAGATATAGCTATTGGAACCTCTAAACTATTTGGAATTGAGTTGATGTCTAACTTTAAATTTCCAAACCTATCAAGAAATGTTGCAGAGTATTGGCAAAGATGGCATGTATCATTGTCTACGTGGTTTAGGCATTATATTTACATTCCACTAGGAGGAAGTAGAGTCAGTAAATTAAAAGCAATTCGAAATATTTCTATAATTTTTTTGGTTAGTGGATTTTGGCATGGGGCAAATTGGACCTTTATCTTTTGGGGTGGTTTTCACGCATTGGCCTATATTCCTGTTTATTTGATGGGCAGAAATGCAATTTATAAAGATACAGTTGTTGCTCAAAATTCATGGCTACCAAATATAAAAGAAATGGGACAGCTTCTATTGACTTTTGCAATAGTAACCTTTTCAAGAATTTTCTTTAGATCTGAATCATTAACTGATGCTTTTGGATTTATATCAAGAATATGCTCAGATTTCAAATATGAGGAATATCATCATCCAATGGGATATCGAATGACAGATTATTTTTTATTAGTTATCTTATTCATGGTTTATGAATTTATAATACGGAAAGACGAAAGAAGCCCTTTTAAATTTAAAAATAGGTATGTTCGTTTTACAGCATATACACTAGTAATATTTGTTATAATATTATTTTATGATAGCGGCTTTGATAGATCATTTATTTATTTTCAATTTTAATAATCATGCAAAAATTAATTAAAAAGATTACGCTTTACATTATACTCTTTGTAATTGTTCTTGAGTGTTTGACTAGATTATTTTATTTAGGTGAAGATAAACCATATAGGTACTTAGATAAGGATAATGTTGAGAAATGGGTGCCAGGTCAAGAGGGTTATGCCATGACGGGAAATAGGAAGCAAAATTTTATCAAGTTTCATATCAATAAATCTGGATTTAACTCATACCATGAATTTGTTCCAACTAAAGATAAGATTGAAGTTGCTTTAATTGGAGATTCATTTATTGAAGGCTTTCATCAACCATATAAAAGCTCAACAGGGATGAAAATAGAAACATTTTTTGATCATAAATTAGAAGTTTTTGAATATGGATATTCGGGATATGATATGGCTGACCAATTACATTTGATTAACGCATATCAAAAAGATTTTGAATTAATAGATTTTGTATACATTAAATTAAAATTTAATAATGATCTGAGAAGGCCTAAATATGAAGTAATGAACTCAAGACTCAATATGAACTCACCAATCAATAATTTACTAAAAAAAAGTAAATTATTGATTTATTTGACAGATATAGGTTTTATTGATCCAATTAAAGATTTCATTAAAGATATTAAGGAAATTGGAAAACCCAGACTTCCAGAAGTAAAAGAAAGTGCCGTTCAAGAAAAATTAAATGCAGAAACTTATATTGATAATTTTAAAAGTTTGGTAGATTTATATGGTTATGATAAAGAAAAAAATGTTCTTTTGATTGATGCAGAAGAGACAAGTGAAGCTTTTATCAACTATTTAAATAAAAACAATTTTAAATATATAGATTTTGGTAAAGAAATAAATCATTCAAAAAGACCAGCAACTTTGATTTATGATATGCACTGGAACAATTACGGTAGACAAATTATAGCTAATCTAATTAGCTATGATTTACAAAAAAAAATGAAATAAAAAATTCAATAAATAATATAGGAAAGAATTTAAAAATGAATACTATAAGATTTTTTTTATTTTCTAATTTTTAAGACCTAAAAAAAACGTACCTATTACTATACATCTTTTTTCATGTCTCTTATTATTTAGATGATGATATAATCCGAAATTTATGCTATCATTGAATATTGAAAAATTAATTTAAAAGATTATTATAAGCAAAAAACAAAAGTTTTTTATACTTGTTTTTTGAAGGCTTCACCTCGGTTAAAAATTGATAAAATCAATTACTATAATAGGTCATTTTTTGATCGACTCATCTCTCTAGATTTTAAACTAAAGAATAAAAATTTATTAAAGTATATAAAACATACTATAACATATTATTTTTTAAAACTTGTCTATATTTTGGAAAATAGCCTTCTTCTAAAAGATTATTTGTAGTAACTCCAGATTCTTTAACTAAAACATTATAAACTTCTTTAATTATTATTTTTCTTCCTGTGTAGTAAATAACATCTTCATCTTTTGGGAAAAAACTTTTTTTGTATTTATATAGACCATCAAAATCTGCTCTTCCACCTCCTAAAATATAATATTTATAATTATTCTCTCTACCCCAATTCATTGCTTCAATTTTAAGAAAATCATTTGGCCTATAATCAAAATAGGAAGATAAAGTTCCACCTAAAAATGAATACATACATTCTTTATTTAACAAAATTAATTCAGTAGATATGGCTTCGGATTCTTTATGTATAATTACAAGTACACAATTTTCTAGATTTGATAGAATTAAATTTTTGAAATAGTCTAAAGAGAAATAATAACTACTATCTGCCATATTCCTATCCATTGTACTTATGTATATTTTATAGAATTTCTCAATAATTTTTGCATTAATTGTACTTCCTTGATGGAAATCTGAAGAAAGACCATTGTTTTGTGCCTTTCTGTAGTTGTTTCTTACTTTTGGAGTATAAGAATCCCATTGAAGCTCTTTATTTTTAATAATTTTCCCTTTTACGTTTGAAAGGGTTGGAACCAATCGGCCGCTATATTGCTTATGGTTGCCATCTAGGTTAAAACGAATGAATTCTGAGACTACATTGTTTTTTTGATACCATTCATCTACTAAAGCCCAAAATATCATTAAGATTTCTTCCTTAATTTGGTCGGAGTAGAGAGGTCCACTATAACCATAAAATGAAGTACTATCAAAATAGCCAGTGTCTTTATTATTAATAGTAATTGTTCTTAGAGAAAAAGGCATTAAAATGATGATATCTTCTTCTTTTTTTAGAATAAAGTATTTGTGTTTTTCTTTTTGAGAAACATTATTATTAAACAATTCTGTTTTGTAGAAAACATCAAAACCTTTAAAATTTGTTAGATTCTTCTCGTAATCTAACAAATCTTTGACACTTTGAAGATCATAACACTCTAGAATATATTGATTATTAGTAGCTTCAATATTTTTTGGTAAAGACGTTGTTACATAATCATTGTTTGTTTTTTCATCAGGTTTTGATTCTTTAATTTTATTTTTTTTCACTTTATTGGTTTCAATTTCTTCTGGTTTTTTTGGTGTATTATTTTTATGGTATAAATATTTTTCCCCTTTCTTAATTTTTCTGATCATTTTAGTGGGACTCCCATAAGCCATTGTAAAGTTATCAATATCTCTAATCACTAATGAGCCAGCTCCAATTATTGAATATTTACCAATAGTGATATCTTGTATAATATTTGCGCCTATTGAAATTGCTGTACAAGTTCCAATACTCACATTTCCTCCTAGCGTAGTATTTGGAGCTAAACTTGAATAATTTTTCATTACACCTTCATGATCTAAAGATGAATTTGTATTAAGAATACAAAAATCACCAATTTTTGAATCACAATTGATTATAACTCCTGGCATAATAACAGTTCCTATGCCAATTGTAACATCTTTACCAATTATAGCATTTGGATGTATGACAGATATAAATTCTAATTGGGGTATGATTTTTGAAATTTTTTCTCTTATTTTTTTTCTACTCCAATTATCTCCAATAGCAATGAAAGCATGTTTAAAATCGTACTTTTCACTTAATGTAACTAGATCTTCTTCTTTACCAAGTATTGGATATCCTAATAATTTTTTTTTTGTTGATTTAAATGAATCTATCAGTCCAATTATTTGAAACTCGTTATTTTGTTCAATAATATCAATAATTACTTTAGCATGACCAGAGGCACCAATAACAATTATATTTTTCTTCTTATTAAGAGTCATTTTTTATAATTTGTTTGTTCTCATTTACAATTTAGTTCCAGTGAATGTCGACATGTTTAAGTTTTCATTAGAATTTACTCCTTCTCTAATGATCACTTTTTTTAAGGTCTTAAATAAAATTTTCAAATCAAGGATAAAAGAAAGGTTCTCTACATACCAAATATCATACTCAAATTTTTGCTCCCAACTAATTGCATTTCGTCCATTTACCTGAGCCCAACCAGTTATTCCTGGTTTTACAAGATGCCTTTTTGATTGCTCTTCATTATATAAAGGTAAATATTGCACTAAAAGAGGCCTAGGTCCAATTAGGCTCATATCTCCTTTTAAAACATTTAGTAATTGAGGTATTTCATCTAAAGAATATTTTCTAATAAAATCACCAAAATGAGTGACCCTTAAATGAAATGGTAAAAACTCTCCATTTTCATCTTTCTTATCATTCATAGATTTAAACTTTATAACCTCAAAAATAACTTCATTTTTGCCTGGTCGTTTATGAAAGAAAAAAGGTTTGCCATTATTAGTAAATAATAATACTATAAAGACAATTAAAAAAAATGGAGACAAAATGATAAATGCTATTAATGCTATAATGATGTCTAAAATTCGTTTAAAAAAATTCTGATACATTTTTTATTTTTTATTTATAGTCCAAAAATTAATTTGATTTGCAATGTGACTCATGTCTTTGAAATCATATCTAAAATCAATATGAATGTTCATCATGTATTTAAATTCTGTATTTAAAATATTATCTGGCCAAAGCTCAGAAGGATAAATGATATTTTTAATTAAATGTAATTTAAAATCTTCAAACTTTTTTCTGTCTTTGAAAATTATATGAAGCCCAAAGCTTGAATTTGACTCATTGCAAATAAGTTTGAAATGTTTATTAGGCTTTATTTTTTCTAAAATATATTTTAAATTTTTTGATTTATAAAAATTATAATCCTTATTCAAAAAAGTAGTAATATATTCTTTATGTTCGTTTTTTAATTTAAGAACATCATGCTGATTATGTAAAGCCTCTTCTGTCTTAGATATAAGAGATAAATATTTGTTCTTATCAGTACTACTATTGGTTATAAAATCTGCTTTGAGTTTCATAGCGTTATCAATTATATTCCATATTTGATAGAATGGGTCTTTATCAATAATGCTATTGTTTTTTGAAATTTCATTTTGTTTTGGACTCCACGCAATCCCACCTAAAGGGATGGGTAATGTTTTTCGTAAAGAAGCAAAGCAATAATCAGCTTGACTATTTAAACAACTATCACTTAACCACCCATGTGAATGGTCTTCTATGCATATTGGTTTCTCTTTTGTAGTTGGGATATTATATTTGAAAATCCCCCAAAAATTATTTAAAATAACCACATCATCTTTTTTAGCAAAATCAATAATATTAAATGATTTTTCTTCAAAAAATGGATCTATTGAATAGAATGAGATGTTCTTAAAATTAGTTTTTAACCAATTTGTGACATGTTGACAATAATAATTAGGCAGCCATATTGTACTTATTTTTTGTTGCTTATCTATTAATTCAATTAGGTGTTTAATTGCATGTCTACCTGTATAGAACAACTCATACTTTGGTATTTTATCAATTATATTGTAATTAATTAGTGTTTCAGGATTCACTTCATGAAAAAAAGATCCTAAACCAATTTTTTTATGCCTAATAGTATTCATAAACCACTCAATTAAAATTCACAACTATTTTTAAACTAAAGTTCTTTTGCTAAAGCATTAACCATAGTTGCATATTGAGCACATAAAATAGATTTATCAAATTTATTTTCAGCCAATATTCTTGAGTTTTTTCCCATTTCTTCGCAAAGTAGGGGATTGTTTTTCAATTCGATAATTTTATCGGATAATTGTTTTGGCTTTTTTATGTCCACATATGCACCACAATTGTTTTCTTCAACCATTGTTTTTGTCCATCCTAGGGAATTTACAATAATAGCTTTTCCAGCTGATAATGTATCAAAAAGCTTGTTTGGTGAATTTGTAGCTAGAATTGGTAGGTCTGAAAAGGTAACTAATGATACATCACATAAATTTACAATAGCAGATAAGCGTTTCATTGGTACTTTTCCATAGAAATGCATAAAGTCTAATTTTTCATCTTCACATCTTTTTCGTAAAATTGGTTCAATTGCGCCTCCGCCTAAAAATAAAAACTCAATATTTTTCTCGTTCTTTAAATATTTAGCAGCATCTATAATATAATCCATACCATTTGCTAAACCCATAGTGCCAAAATAAACTACTTTAAAAGTATTTGGTTTTAATTTTAACTCGTTTATTAAAGTAGTATCTTTTTCACGTGGCCAAAACTCATCGATTTTTGACATGTTTGGGATGGTTGTAATTTTTTCTGTTGGAGTTCCGGCGGCTACAACACCATCGTACATCCCTGGCGATAACGCTACTATATGTTTTGCATTTTTGTATATTGTTTTTTCAAACCAATATAAGAACTTAATTGCGTATTTGTTTTTTACCCCACCCATTTGCACAGGCACTTCTGGCCATAAATCGCGAACTTCAAAAATATAAGGCAACCCTTTTAGTTTTTTACCTATTAAGGCAGGAAATCCTACTGTTAGTGGAGTTGATGTGGCAATAGCTAAATCATGTTTTTCAGTTTTAATTACATACCATGCTGTAAGGGTCATGAACTTTATAAAGGCTATAATACGTTTAAAAATGCTCATTTTATTGCTATAGGGAATTTTTAAATAAATAACTTTTATCCCTTCAATTGTAGTTTCTCTTGGTTTTTCATTATCTGTTGTTGTTGTTATCATGGTAACTTCGTGACCATGTTTTATTAATTCTTTGCTTATCCAATAACTTCGAGTTCCTCCTGGTTCACTTGGTGTTACAAAGTATTGATGTATGTATAATATTTTCATTTTTATATTTCGAATAAGTATTTTAATTAAAATCTAGTTTTCATATATGTTTTTGGAAATAATACTTTGAACCAACCCATAATGTAGAAAAAAGGAAGCCGATATGGGAAAAACTTCTTCATGAATAATAATCTTGATTTAAAGGCAATGCCTGTAGGTTTGTAAAGGTGCTCTATTCTTTCTTTTAACGTTTTTAAGTGAAAATTATGGTATAAACCTTTATTATCTCTTTCACACAAGCCACAATAGTCTGCAGCTACTAGAACCGGAATTTTTTTCTTTTTGCATTTTAAAGTATAATCATAGTCAGCAATACCATGTTCATAACCTTCTGAAAGTATCCCCACTTTTTCTACTACCGATACATCAACATACATAATGTTTGCATTTCCGAGATCACAATCTTGAAAAGAACCATTAGGGGTCAAAATTTTAAACTTGTATAAGAACTTATTTAGTAATAACCCTCCGCCATATGATAATTTTTCACTTTTTGGATCTTTTGTAGATCCAATATAAACACCAGCAGCACCAAAAGTAGTAAGAGCGTATTGGTGAGTTTTGTATAAATCATCAAATACGGTTTCAAGTAAAAATGTGTCATCATTGAGTAGTAAATAACCATCATGTTTTCCTTTCAATGCTTCTTTCCATGAATTTATCATTCCACCTGCCCAAAATAAATTCCCATTGCCTTGCAATACAATAGCTTCGGGAAAATGTTTTTTAACAGCATCACCAGTACCATCTGTTGATCCATCATCTGTAAGGTAGATAGTTGCTTTTAGTGGTTTTGAAAAAGTTTCAATGGCTTTTTTTAAAGCGTTGAGCGCTATAATAGTTTTTTCTTTTCGATTGTGGCATGTAAGTAGAATAGCAATATCTTCCATAGTTTACTATAAGTTCGGTTATGTTTTAGTCATAAACGAATGCAAAGTTATAAAAGTGTATAAAATTAGTTATTAATAAAGGCTGTAAAATAAAAACTCGATTAAGTACGCTATTTAAGGCTTAAGAAGCAATTATGGCTTGAATGGTAATTAAAGTGAGGTGTTGCCTATGTATTAAATCTATGTTAAAGTCAGGAAAAGAATGATCCAAAAAAATCTAAATACAAATTTCAAACGTAATTGGGTAGTATTCAGAGTGAATATTCGATAAAATGTTAGTAATTATGTTGAAAAGTATAAAAAAAATGTATTTGAACGATAAAATAAAAAAAGACCTTTGTATTTCATCGAAAAAATATGCTTTTAATCTGATTAATGTTTTTAACAACCTATTTTAGCGAAATCAAAATTGTAAAAAATATAAAAATTTCCCCCAAAATTTTTAAACCTACATTGTTATGAACCTTATGCAAAAAACACTTCGCCCCAAGATGCTTGTATTTATATTGTCTTTTATGACGTTTTTATCTTGCTCTAAAGATAATGATCTTTTTTTAGATGCTATTATAGAACCTGAAAATCCTACTACAGTTACACCTACTCCAACAGATTCTACCGATACTGAAACACCACCTGTTGAGAACCCAGTAGAAGAAGAGGTAGATCCAATTGGTACTCCAGTAGATAATACGGTAAACATCGACTTTAATTTTGAAGCAGGTAATAATATACCTTTAATCCCAGCAAATCCAAACCGAACTATTTACATAGCAGTTAATGGTAAAGCTAGTAATTCTGGTTTAACTCAAGATAGCCCTAAAGATATTGCAAGTGCTTTTGATAAGAGTTTTGTGCAAGCTGGAGATTTATTTTACATAAAAGCTGGGGATTATAAATTTGATTTCAACCCTTCAAATGGAAGACAATTTGATTTATCTAACTTACCAAGCTCGGCAAGTAGGCCAATTTATTGGATTGGGTATAAAAATACTCCTGGCGATATAAATGCAACTGAGTTTTCTACAGTTAGTTGGGAGGATTATAAAGCTAGACCGCAGGCAGCTGATCGTACACACAGTTTAGATTCTAGCGTAATGCCAACTTTTTCTGGGAATACATCGAGAGCACCACAATATATTGGAAATGAAAGTCTTTTTTGGCAAGATGGAGGAGAGCAAGGTTTTGTTTTTAGAAATATTCAAATACAGTATTTTAGATATGGATTTCAATTTAAAAATTTATCTAGTTCTGTGTTTGAGAATGTGATTATTGCGAATCTTGGGAATTTTGAACCTGTGGAGGGTCAAGGTGGTAGTAACCAAGATTTAATAGGGAAAGGATTCTCTATAACGCAAAAATCAGATAGAAATGTAATAAAGAATAGTGCTACTTATAATATGGCAATGATAGGTTTTTCATTGGGTGAAGGAGAACATTCTTTAATAGAATATTGTGAGGCGACAAGCGATATTGATAATGGGAATCCGCAAGATTATTATTTTCATACAACAGGAAAATATAATTTATTTTCACATGTACGAGCGAACAGATTAATAAGTAGCAATCATAGTGGGCATGGTATTTGCTTTAATCAATTAGCAGATAATAATGTAATGGAAAGTAGTAAAGTATACGGGACCAGTATTCATTTTGATGGAGCTGTGAATTGTTACGCAACAAATATTGAAATAATTGGTGACAATAGTTATGGTTTGTATAAAGGGGGTGATATTATTATAATGGATGGTGCAGAGAATAATTTAATTGAAAATACGACTTCAATTAATGGAGAATCAGGCATTAGTTTTTCTGATAGTGGTAAGAATAGTTATGCTGAGCATGCAGGAAAAAATAATACGTTTAGAAATGTGACAGTTTCCAATAAATCATTAGCAATAATTGATTTGAATTGGTGGAATGAAAAAGATGATTTGTCTGAAAACAATGCATTTGAGAATTGTAAATTTTCAAACGCTCCTTATCTTTTTGTAATCTCCAGATCTAATAGCAATTTTAGTTTTGATAACTGCGAGTTTACTGATGTTAATAAATTACAACAAACGAGTTATAAAAATTCTGGGAATTTTGTTTTAAATGCGAACACAAAGTTTACAAACTCAACATTCTCGAATAGTGAAATACCTAATAAACTAGATTTTATAATATCTAATCTTTTAGGGAATTAAAAATTCTAATTTTTATTTAACGAAAAGGCAATAATTTAATTATTGCCTTTTTTTTATTTTATAGTTTATTTGTAAATAAAAATTAGAAATTAGCGTTACACTAAAAATTCCAATACAGATTTATGAAAGTATTACACCTGAACTCGTATTATATTGATAATCATTTATACTCTCAATTGTTTAATGTTTTAGAAAATAATGTCACGCAACGTGTATTTATTCCAATAAAGCTAGATAGAACTCCTGAAAATATTATACCTTTTAAACAAACAGAACTTATTTTTGAAAAGATCATACGGCCAATGCATAAGTACGATTATTTTGGTAAGATAAGAGCCATTACAAAAAAAGTAATTGCTAAAAATATACATAAAGAGGTAGATTTTGTACATGCACACAATTTGTTTACAGATGGAGCTGTGGCATATAATTTAAAAAAGAAATTTGGTTTGAAGTATGTTGTTGCGGTACGTACTACAGATATTGGCTTGCAATATAAATACATGTTTCATAGGCGGGCAAGAATTCAGAAAGTGCTTTTAGAGGCAGAACATATTATTTTTATTTCACCTACTTATAAAGACAAGCTTTTACATATGATGTCTAAAAGCTTTATTAATAAAATTAAAGATAAAATACAAATAGTACCAAATGGAATAAATACTATATGGCTAGAAAATAAGCAACCTCCAAGTCAAAAAGAACTTACCACTACTGTTAACTTGATTTATGTAGGTCAAATTATGCAACGAAAAAATATTCATGGGATAATTGATGCTGTAGAAGTGTTGCGTAAGAAGGAAAATAAGGAATATAATTTAACCATAATAGGGGGTGAAAATATATATGAGGAGGCTTATTTCAATACTTTTCAAGCTACAATTAAAGATAAAAAATGGATTTCTTATTTAGGAAAAATTAATGATAAAGCAAAATTGATAGAGCATTATCGTAATAGCGATATTTTTGTAATGCCATCGAGAGCAGAATTATTCGGTTTGGTATATATAGAAGCATTATCACAAGGAAAACCTGTTTTATATTCTAAAGGGGAGGGTATAAATGGATATTTAGAGGCTAAAAATGTTGGAGTTGCGGTAAACCCTAATGATATCGATGAAATAGCAACAGGTATCGAAAACATTGTTCGTATCTATACTGAATATGCTAATTTTGATGACGTAATTAAACCTTTTAATTGGGCTAGTGTTACCAATCAATATATAAAAATGTACTCTTAGACGATGAATAAATTAGAAAAACTAGTTTATGATGCTGTGAAAAGCAACCCGAACATTAAAATAAAACTTAGAAATACATATCAATCTTTTTTTGACTTGTTACCTAATAAAAAGGATTTTTATAAAAATCCAATCCAAGCAAAAGAAGGTTACTTTTTTGGTTTTCATGATATTTCTCCTTTTTCATTTGATGACACTAAGGTGTTAGCAAATAAATTAACCATTCCTTTTCGAATGCCCCAACGTGGAGATATACTTGAAGTTGGGTATTTTCCTTTTAATGGGCAAATGGGAGACTATATAAAAATAGGTGAAGCACGAACTTGGAATTATCATAAAGGGTGTCGTTTGCAATGGGCTGGTCCTGATGCTATTATATATAATGATGTAGAAGGTGAAGTATTAATATCACAAATATATGATGTAAATACAAAAACAACTAAAAGTTTGCCTTTTCCCATTGATGCTGTTTCCGTTTGTGGGAAATTTGCTACCTCGTTTAGTTATGGTCGATTGGAAAAATTAATGCCTGGTTATGGATATCCCTACGATGATCAAGCTTTTAATGAAGTAAAGATTCCTGATGAAACAGGATTGTTTATTGGAAATTTGGAAGATAGCACGAAAGAACTAGTAGTGAGCTTAAAAGAATTAAACGATTTGAGAGGACTTTCAGAAGATTCTGTAGGAAGTCACCATTTTGTAACCCATTCTTTATTTTCTCCAGATGGAAGATATGTTTCTTTTTTAGATCGTCGTACATATGAACATGATTTTATGAAGCGTTGGTCGCGATTAGTTGTATATGATAGAGAAACAAAAAAGTGCCATATCGCACCGACAAACGATATGGTTTCACATTATGTTTGGAATGAAAAGAATCAAATTATAGCCTATTGCAGGGTAGGAGATATAGATAGTCATGTATTATTTGAAGAACCTACTTTACAGAAATACAAACAAATTGCATATCCTCAATTGAATTCTGACGGACATCAAAGTTTTATTACAAATGAGAGTTTTGTGACAGATACTTATCCTGATAAATATCGCATGGCAAACTTGTATAAAGTAGATACCATAACAAATGAAGCCGAATTAATAGCTCGATTAAACTCATTTAAAAGTTTTCAATCGAAACCTTATCAACATTGGTGTTGTGATCTGCATCCTAGAATGAATAGGAAAGGAGATGTAGTATGTTTTGATTCTGTACATACTGGAAAAAGAGCATTGTGTATAATGAAAATATAGAGTTTTTAATAGATTATTTAATATAACTTACCCTCTATATGAACTTAGAAAAAAGCAAGTTCCTTTGGTCTTTCCATTATTTTAGAGCTTTTGCTATTTTAAATATTATTTTGATCCATACATGGCGCCTTCCTAAAAATAGCAGTTATGTTTATGGTATCAATTTGGTAGATAATACCCGTGATATGCTATTTCATGGGAGTACTATTTATTTTTTATTTATTTCAGGTTTTTTATTCCATTATTTGAGTTATAGGTTTACGATTAGATCTTATTACTTAGGCAAGTTCAAAAATGTAGTTATACCCTATATAATTATAAGTGTTTTTTTAATTTTTGCTGAAGATTTTACGGGGGTAAAAGCAAATCTACCTATATTGGATTACCTCTATATTATACCCGAAAAGTTAATTAAAGGTACTGCCTCATTTCAGTTTTGGTATATTCCGTTTATTATTATTGTTTTTTTAATGAGCCCTTTATTTTTGAAAATAAAGAATAAAACTTTTACAAAATATATTCCATTATTATTTTTACTCCCCATACTAGGCACAAGAACTACTGTATATATTACTTTTTGGCAGTTTGTTTATTTTTTGCCACCTTATTTATTAGGTATTTATACAAGTATGAATTTTGATTTTGTAATGAATTTGGTTAAAAAATATATTAGTGTGTTATGCTTAGTTGCGATTATAACATCAATTTTTTTATTATTTGTAGAAAAATATGCAGTGTATTATAATTTGTTAAGCCCAAGAGAATCATTAGTTTATTTACAAAAGGTAAGTATTACATTTATAATTCTTCATTTGTCAAGAGAGATTAACGAGAATCGATATCCATTTTTGAATACCATTGCAAATTGTAGCTTTGCCTTGTATTTTACGCATGTAATTTTTGATCGTCATCTAAAAAAAATATACTATTTAGTAGATTCTTATACCAACAATTTTTTTAAAATACCACTGTCGCTTTTTTATGTATTGGTTTTGGTATTGGTAAGTGTTCTGTTTTGTATAATTGTAAAGCGAATTTTAGGTAAAAATTCTAGGTTTTTTATAGGATATTAATTTTTATTTAATGAGTAGCTGGTCTTAAGTTTGTTGTTTTTCTTTCTTTACTTTTTGTGTATACGCATTTAATACCCCTTGCATAAAACAGAAAAAAACAAATAAAATAAATAAGGATTCTAGTGCAGGTTCAACAAATAATTGTGAGAAAATTGCAATGCTATATATGAGAACTGTAGAATTAAATAAAATAGCTTTTGGTTCAGCTTGCAATGCTTTCTTAATGTTTAAGGTAGCTTTTATAGTAAAAATCAAGAGTAGAACAAAAGAAATAACACTACCATTACGAGCGGCATCGAACCACATGTTATGAGAATAGCCGAATTCATTAACATCCCAACCTAAAGGTTTTTCATATAAATTTACAATCGATTTCTCCCATCTACCAGTCCTTCCTCCAGCACTAGCTGCATTGTCACCACTATCTTGTTGCAATCGCTCTCCTAAAGAAGATAAGTATTCAGCATCTAAATCTATACTCAAATAATTGATACTAAGAAATATAACAACTACGACACCTAAAGCAAGTTTGAAATTACTTACCATGTTCTGGCTTTTTAGCAAATAAATCAGGGCAAAAAGAATAGATAGAATTATTAGAACAATTTGAGTGCGGCTTCCTAATCTAAAAACACAGAGAAGGGATATAAAAAAAATACCTCCAGCAAAAATTTTCACCCAAATCGGCAGTTTATTTTTAGCCGCAATTAAAATCCCAGGAACGGACATATTAAATATAAAAAAAGCTCCCATAGCAGTTGCTAATTTTTCTTTACCTGTCCAGAAATCAGCAATTGATCTCCCTACTTGTACAAATCCACCTTTTAGTAAATTAATACCTACAGATAAAACACCAGTGATGGAGTACATAAATGCTAAAATAAAAAAGAGATAAAAAAGTGTGATAGAATTAGTATTTGAAAAGACCATTTTTTTTCCTAACAAGTAAAAAGCACTTGGGAAGATAGCATAGATAATGAGCCATTGTACCCCTTGTTCCATATTAAAAACATAAAAGGCGGCATAGACAAGTGAGAAAAGGCTCAATAAAAAATAAGTGCTATCTATATTTTGTAATAGAAAGTCTTTCTTTAAATAAATAAAAATAATTAGCACGTACCCAGCTAGAAATCCCTTATTGAATGGATCTATTAGGTATAAGCATAAAAGACCTAATGGGATGATGCCTACTTGATTTAGGTATGCGAAAAGACTTTTCATAGTAATTATTAACTATCTAATTTTCTAATAAATTTAGCAGGATTTCCAGCCCAAATTTCTCCATCAGGTATTGATTTTGTAACGACCGAACCAGCTCCAATAATTGATTTTGTTCCTATTGAAACTCCTTTTAAAATAATGCTATGTGCGCCAATAAAACTAAAATCACCAATAGAAACAGGACTCGTTTTAGGAATGTCTTTACTATTAATTTTTCTTGATTCCCAATCTAATGAATGAAAATCTGTATCATAAATCTTTACACTTCCACCAATCTTAACAAATTTCCCAATTGTAATTTTTTCATGACAAATTATTGCTGAATTTGAAATACCTGTATAATCTCCGATTTCTATGGTAGCACCTGAATTTACACGTAAAGTCATACGAGTATCACCTCCAATAGGGTTTGCAGATGGACTAGAGTTAAAACTTGTTTTAGTACCTAATATAATTTTACCTTGACCTCTTATAAAAAGTTTACCATTAATAGTTGGATATGATTGATAACTTACTTTTTTATAAATAATTAGAAAGTAATTGTATATTTTTTTGTGAATACTAAATATTGAAAATAGTAATTTTTTAAATTTAATCATAATAATGAGGTTGCTAGCTTGTTAGGTTTTTATAAATAGTAAGCAACTGATTCAAATTAGTAGATCGTGAATGTCTTTTTTTTGCAGCTTCATATCCATTTTCAGCTATTTTTTTTGTAAGTGTGCTATCCTCTATAATACGTTTAATTTCTATGGCTAGCATTTCTACTTCTTCAAATCTGTATAATAAGCCTGTTTCTTCATGTGTTACCATATCAGGAATCCCACCAACATATGAAGCTATTACAGGAACTCCTAATAATTGAGCTTCTCCTAATGAATTCGGGCTGTTTTCAATACTAGAAGGACATATAAACATTGATGAATTTAAATATTCATTAACCATTTGTTCTTCATTTAAGGAGCCAGTAAAAGTCACTTGTTTTTCTAAATTATATTCTTTAATTAGTCTTTTTATATATTTTCCATAACCAGTAATTTGTAATTTTTGTTTAAAAGTAACTGATTTTACAATATTTCCACCAGCAACACGTATTTGTATATTTGGAAATTCATTTTTTAATAAATATACAGCCTTTAATACTTGATGAAGCCCTTTTAAGGGTTTTGATGCTTGAGATAAAAATAGAGTAGGCGGAGTATTTATATGTTCTTTAATTTTCCACTTCTCAGAAGTATAAAAAACATCTCTTAGTGATTCATTACAAAAATGATAAGAGACATCAGGATTAATTATTTTTGTATGTGCATAATCCCATTGAGTTCTTCCAATGACATTTTTTGTTTTTATTAAATATTTTTTTTCAATGTCTTCTCCTCTTTGGTAAAATTCTTTTTCTTCTAATTTTAGTGTTTTTTGTTTGATAATGTCCCTAAAAGTAAGGTTTTTCCAAATTTCATTAGAATCTAGATTTGCAATAAAGTAACGCGCACAAACACTAATAAGACCTTGTATAGAAATTATATAGTTTAAATCTGGGCATGCATTCATTAATGATAAACCATGTGCATATTCTGTTCCATGAATATGAACTGCATCAGGTTTTATTTTGTCTATTATAGAAAGCCATTTGCTTTCTAGGATACTGTCATATGTAGATATAGGTTTATTGCCTTTTAAAAGTATATAGGTTATATTGTTAATTTTCCTTTCTTCATCTTTTGTAGAATCTCTGGCTGTAGCTACAAAAAGTTCAATATTTGAAGTTCTAGATAAGTCATTTGCTAATCCATACATCCAACCACCCACTACAGGAGGTTTCTGTCCTATTGCTATAGCTAATTCTGGAAATACAGTATTCGTAACCCAAAGTATTTTCATAATATTATTTTTTAAACCAATTGCTACTAGTTGTTTCTGCAATACTGCAAGGACCTTTTTTTATTGCGCTATGACTATTATTAGCACACAAATTTAAAAAATTTGAAGCGGCTGTTTTTGGTGACCATGTAGAAGTGATAGTTTGATAGGCATTTACGGCAAGTTGGTCGCAATAATCACGATCTTTTAATAAACGTTCCATTTTATTAAAAGCATCATTTATATTACCAGATTTAAATACCATACCATTTTCATTAGGTTCTACTAAATATGGAATAGCTCCAATTTCGTGGCTAGCCACTAAGGTACATCCATTAGCCATAGCTTCATTTGCTACAGCACCCCAACCTTCATTTCTATCACTACTAAAGAAAAAAGCATGAGAAGTTTGCATTAATTGCAAAACTTGTTCATTTGCTATATTACCTAACATATGTACACAATCACCTAGATTAAAATCATTAATCATAGTATGTAAGCTATTCTCCATAACTCCAGAACCAATAATGTTCAATTCAAAATCATACTTTTTTTCTTTAAGTAATTTAGCAAGTTCAATTGCAATTTCTGGATGTTTCCAATCAATAAGTCTTGCGACAAATATGATGCTGAACGGCTTATTTTTTTTTGCTGTGATTAATTGTTGAATATCTATTTCAGTTGTTTTTGTAAAATAACCCCATTTATACATTTTGTTGGGGTAAGCCATAATCCATTTTAAATCATTTGCAGTATAGGCACTCGCACAGAGCATATGTACATTTTTGTCCCTATATACAGTATGTTTTTTGTATTGATTTATAATGGCTCTTGGATTTAATTTTTGCCAATTACTTTTTTTAAACATACGTTCAGCATATCTAAAAGTCAGTTTGTTTTTTTTTAATCGTTCTTTGATAAATTGTAAAGATGCAGCACCTATTACAACAACATCAGATTCTAAACCAAGTTGTATTGCTTTTTTATGATTTTCTTCATTTTGGTATGAGGCAAGTAGGTAAGGGGTGTCTGAAAAATCTGTATAACCTGATTTTGAAAAGCTATCAGGCATGGGAATTGTAGCTACAAAAGTATAATTGTCACCTAAAAGATGGTATAATTCATCACCTAAAGGTTTTTGATGATGATTAAAGAAATTAGAAAAAAAAGTGACGGTCATTTTTTTGGTCAATTGTATTAGCTACTTATTTTATTTTTTTGGGAGAATTATTTTTTTTAGTTTATTAAACGGATCCATAAATTCGGGCACTTTGAAATAATAGTTTCCTATAAAATATAAAAGAGCATAAAATAGAGGAATACAAATTAGTTTTGCAATATCATTTGGTATAAAATACATTAAGGCCATAGAAACAACTGCAAGTAAAACATTATAAAGTATAATCTTATAAAGATCTTTAAGTTGGTCTTTAGCACCATAGTTCATAATCTTACCAGGGTAAAAAGAATCTAAAAAATAATGTATTGATGTTGCAACTAATTCCGCTAAAGCAACATATACAATTCCAAATTTTAAAGCTGCCAATAACAATACCAATCTAATAGGAATTTTATAGTATTGTTGTTTTAGAGCTAGATCGGTTCTACCTAGTACATAAAGTAAATTTACATTAATACCACAAATTATGGTAATTAATCGTGCAACTGCAAAAATTTGCATAATAGGAACAACTGGCAGCCATTTTTCAGTGAGTAAAACTTTGATAAGAGGCTCTGCAACAACAATAATGATAAAAAATAATGGAGTTATAAAAATGGATACAACTTTTATTATATTCTTTGAATATTTAATTAAAACATCTTCTTGATCTTGTATTTTGGATAAAGAGGGTAATAATACTTTATCAACCATTGCATTTACCGTTTTAAATATGAGATCGGTAAATTGGGTTCCCTGTGTATAATAACCAAGTTCTTTTGCACTAATCATTTTAGCGATAAACAATGATGATACATTGCTTACAGTTGTATTCATAAGCGATCCAATCAATAATTTTGAACCATAAGAAAACAATTGTTTAAATGATGCTTTTGAAAATTTTAATTTAGGTTTCCATTTTGTCCAAACCCAAAGTAAGACACCTATAATTACAGATTTTAATATGGTTTGATATACTAAAGACCATACACCATAACCGTGATAAGCTAAGTAAATGGCAACACCACCAGAAACCACAACGGCAATAAAATTTACTTTAGCAAATAACTTAAAATTCAATTCAATAGTTACTAAAGTAGCTGGTACTGTAAAAAGCGCATTTAATATTAATGAAAGTGAAAGTACTCTTAATAATGATGATAAAAGTTCAATCTCGTAGAAGTCAGCTACAAATGGAGCAATAAACCATAAGATAGCATAACAACCAATACTTATGAATAAATTAAATAAAAATACGGTTGAAATATCATCTTCATCCCTATCTTTTTTCTGTATTAATGCTTTTGTAAAACCACTATCAATAAATACTTGCGATATCACAATAAAAACTAGAAGTAACCCAATTAATCCATAATCTTTTGGAGATAGAAGACGCGCTAAAAAAATACCTAGAATAAATTGGGCAAATTGTGTAGATATTCGTTCAAATAAACTCCACAATGCCCCAGAAAAAATTTTATCACCTAAACTCATGGTTATGTTTTGGTACTTGTAATTATGGATATATGATTAAAAACTAAAATTTAATTAGCAACATACCATTTATACATTTTTGAAATGCCCTCTTTTAAATTTATTTGATGTTTCCAACCTAAATCATTCAGTTTAGATACATCAGTAAGCTTTTTCATTGTACCATCTGGTTTTTCACTATTAAAAATAAAGTGCCCGTTATATCCAATTTCTTTTTTGATGCACTCTGATAGTTCAGCAATAGAAATATCGCTTCCAGTACCAATATTTATATGAGTGTTACGTATTTCTGTAGTGCTTGTATAAGTATCTTTAAAGTCTCTATTTTCTAATAAAAATACACAAGCATCAGCCATATCTTCAGACCATAAAAATTCACGCATAGGTTTTCCACTTCCCCAAATTTCTACAAAAACACCATCATTTGATGAAACAATTCCATATTTTTTAAGCTTGTCTAAAATATCAGCTTCTGATGCCTGCTCTCCAATATTCTCTATAGGAAGTTTTTTTAAATCTGCTCTAATGGAACTCCAATCGCCATTTTCTAATGCTTTTGCTAAATGTATTTTTCGCATTAAAGCAGGTAGAACATGAGATTTTTCTAAATCAAAATTATCATTTGGACCGTAAAGATTTGTTGGCATTACAGAGATGAAATTTGTGCCAAACTGTAAATTATAGCTTTCACACATTTTTATCCCCGTTATTTTAGCAATTGCATAAGGCTCATTAGTATACTCTAATGTATCCGTTAATAAAAAATCCTCTTTCATTGGTTGAGGACAATTTTTGGGGTAGATACAGGTACTTCCTAAAAACAATAACTTTTTGACATCTTTTAAATAGGCTTGATGAATTACATTATTCTGAATCATCAAATTTTCATAGATAAATTCAGCACGGTAGGTATTGTTTGCCACAATACCTCCGACTTTTGCTGCCGCTAAAATGACAAATTCTGGCTGTTCTTCTTCAAAAAAAGATGTAACAGCAAGAGTATCGGTCAAATCTAGTTCTTTATGAGTTCGAGTAACTAAATTGTTGTATCCTTTAGCTGTTAGGTTCTTTACAATAGCACTACCGACCAATCCTCTATGGCCAGCTACATAAATTTTTGAATTCTTGTTCATCTTTATTATTCAAAATAATTTAAAATGCGATATCCACCATCTTTAAGATATTGTTCTTTATGCATTAATTTTAAATCACTTTGTACCATGTCCTTTACTAAATCTTTTAGCTCGTATTCAGTTTCCCAACCTAATTTAGTTCTAGCTTTTGTAGCATCACCAATAAGTAATTCTACTTCTGTTGGTCTAAAATATTTTGGATCAACAGCAAGAACTTCTTTACCAATCTCTATTTGGTAATCAGGATTAGTACATTTTTTTACATACGCCTTTTCATCAACTCCCTCTCCTTTAAATTCAAGTTCAATACCTGCTTCAGCAAAGCTCATACGAACAAATTCTCTTACTTTAGTGGTTTTACCAGTAGCAATTACCCAATCTTCAGGAGTTTCGGCCTGCAGTATCATCCACATCATGCGTACATAATCTTTTGCATGCCCCCAATCACGTTCAGCATCTAAATTTCCTAAGTAAAATTTATCTTGAAGACCTAATGCAATTTTAGCGGTAGCTCTTGTAATTTTTCGAGTTACGAAAGTTTCCCCTCGAATAGGCGATTCATGGTTAAATAAAATACCATTACATGCATACATATTATAGGCTTCTCTATAATTTACAGTAATCCAATAAGCATACATTTTAGCTACAGCGTAAGGGCTTCTAGGGTAAAAAGGTGTAGTTTCAGATTGAGGTACTTCTTGTACTTTCCCATATAATTCTGAAGTTGAAGCTTGATATATTCTTGTTTTTTCAGAAAGTCCTAGCATACGAACGGCTTCCAGTAATCTCAAAGTACCAATTCCATCAGCATTAGCTGTATATTCTGGAACCTCAAAGGAAACATGTACATGGCTCATTGCTGCCAAATTATATATTTCATCAGGTTGAATTTCTTGGATAATTCTAATAAGGTTGGTACTGTCGGTCATGTCTCCATAATGGAGTATGAAATTTCGATTTTCTACATGAGGATCTTGATACAAATGATCTATTCGATCTGTATTAAAAAGCGAAGATCTTCTTTTTAATCCATGTACTTCATATCCTTTTTTTAATAAAAATTCACTTAAATAAGCGCCATCTTGACCTGTTACCCCCGTAATTAGAGCTTTTTTCATTATTTACTATTGTTAGTGTTTAAAATATTGAATTAAAACGAACAAAAATCTGTATTTGTATTTCAAATTGCAAAATACTTCTTTAAGACTACATTAAAATACGTTCTAAGGTTACAATAAATACCTTTAGTTACTATTGTAAAGGAATTTGAAATACAAATATAGAATTTTAAAATTGCGTAGCGGAATTCTGATTTTAAGTTTTATGCAACTAATTGTGAAATAATAGAAAACATTTATTTTTCTAAATTTCAAATAAAAATTAACATAAATTTCAAAAAAACACGTTCTTAAAACTACTCAATTGATAGGATAGTTTAATTTTGGCCTTTATTTAAAAGAAGATTAAGTTAAATACCTATTGAGTTATCCTTTTTAGAATAATTATTTTTACCTATGCTATTCAATTCAATCGATTTTGCAATATTCTTACCCATTGTTTTTTTACTATATTGGTTTGTAACAAAAAGTATTAAAAAACAAAATATTTTATTGTTAGTAGCCAGTTATGTTTTTTACGGTTGGTGGGATTGGCGCTTTTTATCATTAATTTTGTTTAGCACACTTGTAGATTACACCATTGGAGTTTTATTATCTAAGCAAGAAAATGAAAGGAAACGTAAGTATTTATTATTTACAAGTTTAATAGTTAATTTAGGTTTACTCGGATTTTTTAAATATTATAATTTTTTCCTTGATAATTTTATATCAGCATTTTCATTTTTTGGTGTAGATTTTAATGTTAGCACGTTAAAAATAATTTTACCAGTGGGTATCAGTTTTTATACTTTTCAAACATTAAGCTATACAATTGATGTTTATAAAAGAAATTTAGAACCAGCAAAAGATTTTATTTCATTTGCGACTTTTGTTAGTTTTTTTCCTCAACTTGTTGCAGGTCCAATAGAAAGGGCATCAAATTTATTACCTCAATTTTATAAAGATAGAGTTTTTGATAGGGGCAAAGCTATTGATGGATTGCGACAAATTTTGTGGGGTTTATTTAAGAAAATTGTAATTGCTGATCAATGCGCAGAATATGCAAATTTGATTTTTAATGATTCTGGAAGTTACTCAGGGAGCAGTTTGGTATTAGGGGCATTATTCTTTACATTTCAAATATATGGTGATTTTAGTGGATATTCCGATATTGCTATTGGCGTATCAAGACTTTTTGGCTTTAACTTAATGCGTAATTTTGCGTTCCCATATTTTTCACGTGATATTGCAGAGTTTTGGCGAAGATGGCACATATCATTATCAACATGGTTTCGTGACTACCTATATATTCCACTTGGAGGAAGTAAAGGGGGTACTTGGATGAAAGTTAGAAATACGTTTATTATTTTTTTAGTAAGCGGGTTCTGGCATGGTGCGAACTGGACTTTTGTAATATGGGGAGCATTAAATGCTATTTATTTTTTACCATTACTGCTCTTAAAGAAAAATAGGCAGAATATAGGCATTATTGCAGGTGATAGTTTTTTGCCATCATCTAGAGAGTTATTCCAAATGATTTTGACCTTTATTTTAACAGTATTTTCTTGGATATTTTTTAGGGCAAATAATGTTTCTCATGCAATAAATTATATTAAAGGTATTTTTAGTAAATCATTATTTGAGAAGCCAGAACTTTTTCCTGTAGAATTATTTGCATTTCTATTTATTTTTTTAATTATTGAATGGTTCGGCAAGAATAATGAATATGGAATTGAAAAAACATTTGTAACGAAACCAGTTTTAATCAAATGGGCTTTTTATCTTTTTTTGGTTATATGTATCATTGGTAATATAAGTAACGAACAAGATTTTATTTACTTTCAATTTTAATTAAATGAAAACCTTTCTTTTAAAATTAGTAATTTTTAGTATTCTCGTATTTGCATTTTGTTTTGCTCTTAGTGAATTACAATTTTCTGATGATTTTTTGATTGAAAAAACAAAAGAGACTGCTTATGAAAAAGTAGGTTGGAATATAAATATGATTCAGAATCATAAAGATGAAATTAAAAATAGTAGAGTTTATTTTGGCTCATCTTATGTTTTAAATGGCGTAAATGATTCTATTTTAAATAGTAAAGGAATAAAATCTGTTAACTTGGCCATAAAACATAATGGAAATGATTTAAGTCTGTATTTTTTAAAAAGAATTATTCCTCTTCAGCCAAAAGAAGTTATTTTTTTAAAGGGTAAAACTGCATTTAGAAATTTACACAAACTCGCACCTCTTTTATATAGTCCATCAAATCTTATTGCAGATGGACAGAATTTTAATTTAACTTTTGTAAGTTATCTATTTAAAAGAACGAAGTTATCTTTAGAGTATATTTATTTTACTGTAAACCAAAAAGAGAAAGAAGTATCAATTGATAAAAATAAGTTTGGGATAAGATATGAAGAGAGTTTTTTAAGTGAGAATGATTTTTATGATAAAGAAAAAATAAAAGAACTCCAAAAAGAGGAAGAAAATTTCAATCTCTACAGAACCAATTTTTTATATAAAAACGAAATAGCAAAACCGTCTTTTTTAAATCAAATAAAGGCTTTGAAAAGAGAATGGACTCTTAAATATTATTCTCAAAATGATTGGGTTACTAATTTTAAATCACAAGAACATTTGATAAAAAAAGCAAAAGATATTTGTGAAAATAATGGGGTTTTATTCACGCAATTATATATGCCAGTTGTTTCTGATGTAGTTTCTGATTTATCAGGAGAGCAAACATTTTATATGCCTTTAGAGTCGGATGCTGCTACAATTTATTATTTAAAAGACTATTCTTTTTTGAATGATAATACTTTTTGGACAGATAAGCATCATCTTACCAAAAAAGGATCTATAAGCTTTACGAATGAATTTATAAATAAAAATTTGTCAAAATAAAATCATCATTCAAAATAGTGATATCTTGAATGATGATTTAAATGATATAAAAAGTATTTATTTTAAGAATTACTTTTAATGTACGTATTAAAATAATCGATAGTATCAACTAAACCAGTTCTAAGATTAATTTTGGGCTCCCAGTTATTTAATTTTTCTTTTGCAAGACTAATATCTGGTTGACGTTGAGTCGGATCATCGGCAGGAAGGGGTAAATGAATAATTTTAGATTTACTTCCTGTTAAATCTATAATATTTTCAGCTAATTCTAACATTGTAAAC
>TARA_R110000796_G_scaffold176455_2_pt1 | contig 29887 bp, 19 predicted proteins | sample TARA_R110000796 | Tara Oceans TARA_R110000796 (sample SAMEA4397815) | marine metagenome | biome: Polar Biome; feature: [SRF] surface water layer (ENVO:00010504); material: water (ENVO:00002006), including particulate matter (ENVO:01000060) such as... | depth 5 m
GTTTAGCGCAGATTGGTGTAGTCCTTGTAAAATGCTATCCACTACTATGGATAAGATGGAGTTCTCAGTACCCGTAGAGAATATGGATATTGATCAAGAGCAAGTACTAGCACGATCCTATGGGGTACGCGGTGTACCTACAGTAATTTTGGTAGATGCCACTGGAAAAGCTTTAAAACGCTTTTCTGGTGTCAAAAGTAAGGGCGAAATAGAAGCCTGGTTAGGAGATGTATACAAATGAGTAGTAATTTACTAGAAGAAAGAGAGTATTATAAGCCGTTTAACTATCCGTGGGCGTTTGAGCACTATAAAGCTCAACAGCACATGCACTGGTTACCTGATGAAGTCAACCTTGCAGATGATCTAAAAGATTTTAGAGAGAAGCTAACTCCAGGAAACAAAGTATTGCTTTCGCAAATCTTTCGTTTCTTTACTCAGGCAGACGTAGATGTATGTTGTGGATATGCTAAGCATTATTTACCTACATTTAAGCAGCCAGAAGTAAGAATGATGTTAGTTTCTTTTGCGGCTATGGAGGCTGTTCACCAAGAAGCGTACTCTTTGTTGTTAGAGACCTTGGGGTTTCCAGAAGAAGAGTATCAAGAGTTCATGAATCATAAAGCAATGATGGATAAACATGAGCATCTTAGTGACTTTGGTATGGACAGTAAGATGGATATTGCTAAGACAATGGCTATCTACTCAGGTTTTACTGAGGGAGTACAGTTATTTAGTAGTTTTGCTATCTTGTTGAACTTTCCTCGTCACAACTTGATGAAAGGCATGGGTCAGATAGTTACTTGGTCTATTCGAGATGAGAGTCTGCACGTAGAAGGTATGTCTAAACTTTTTCGTACTTTCATCCAAGAGAACCCAGAGTTATGGAATGATGATCTAAAGTATGAGATCTATTGTGCTGCAGAGCGCACCGTAGAGCTAGAAGATGCGTTTATTGATTTGTGTTTTGAAGGTGCAGATGTGCCTGATCTAACACCTCAGGAAGTAAAAGAATATATTCGTTATATTGCGGATAGAAGATTATTAGGTCTAGGCATGAAGAAGATTTTTGGCAGCAATGATAATCCTCTTCCCTGGCTTGATTATATGTTGAATGCTGTAGAGCACGCAAACTTTTTCGAGAATCGTGCTACAGAATACTCACGCGCTAGTACTACAGGTAACTGGCAAGATATTTTTAAATAGGAATTATATATGAAACACGATGAAGAAAAAGAAAAGAACTATGTTACCTTTGAAGGGAAAGACTACGATATAGATACTCTAGGTGAAAACCAGCAGTATTTTGTTAGTCAAATGAAGGTAATACAAGATGAATATATTCAGTTGCAAGAAGCAATAGACAGGTCTAGAGTGTGTTTGGAAGCATTTTGTACTATGTTTAGAGAGTCATTAGCTGAAGAAGAAGAAGAGGAAGGGGCGTAAGCCCCTTTTTTATTATAAAGGCATAAATACTTCTGTATAATTATTGCCCCTTTGACCCGTAACAAGTCTATAGCTCGTAGGCTCATCGGTAGGTGCAGGAACATTTCCACTAGTAAATACAGTTTCATTTTTACTGTCTTTGGCAACTGTCCAAAGTATAGCGTTAAAGTCCTCGTCCCGCAAGAAAGAGCAAAAATCATCAGTATGTTCCTTAGTGTAGATATAAGATCTAGTGCCCTTTGAGTTTTTGCCCCATAGAGTAAATTTATCTCTATACACCCCTTCGTCGTCTCGAATAGCGACACCCATACATATAATTTTATCTGTCTCATCTTTACCTACAAAACCAAAGCTATTGGGTTTTTGTAGTGTTCTATTCCACGCCTTTAGAAGATAAAAAACCTTATCCTGATCGGTAGATAAGCCAGCAGGCCAGTACACTACTTTATTTCTAAGTATGCTGGAATAGCTATCATTTAGCAATCTTTGCCACGTTTTTAAAGGTATTTCTGTAATTCTTTCATATGTTATTGACATTTTTACTCCGAGTAAATTTTTTGTATTATAAAGCCAGATATATCATACTTATTTAATCTAACCTGTTTGCTGTTATTGTGGTGTACATCATGAAAACCTTCGCCACCAGAAAGTAGATTTATCCACAAGTCTGTTCGTGGCTTCCTATCCTTATGTCCTCTAGCATTGAATATACCATACCCAAAGAAAGATAGGGCTGTAGGTATAAGCATAAATGCAACAAAAAACTCTATACTAATCAGTACTGATATTACGGAAAATAATAGGTACAAGTATCTCCAGTATTTGTGAAAAAACATAACTCTAGGGTTTCTTACTAAGTCTCGCATAAATACTCTGTTCTTTATATCCCACAAGTCTTTTACGTTCCATTGGTTAAATAAAACCTTCCAAAATCCTATATAATCAGGAGAGTGTGGATCTTTCTCAGTATCAGCATGAACATGGTGCAGTCTGTGTGCAGTAACCCAAACCAAAGGAGATCTAGCGCCCGCTAGGGTTACTAGTAGTAGGGAGATGATTTCAAAACTTACCCCCGCTTTAAACTGTCTATGGGAGAAGTATCTGTGTAATCCCATAGAGTGCCCGAATATTGCAATTACCTGGTACCATAGTACCCCCAGTAATATAGTTGTAATCATTCTCTAAACGTCTCGATTATTGCTGTTTTCCATTTTTCATCCGTTGCATCTTTATCTAATGATTGTTCAATTGAGTTTGTATATGATCCTATTAAGTCTATCATTAGGTCTCCCGTGTTTAAGGGCTCCCCCTCATAGCAAGAAGAAATAATATCTCTAAGTCTTGTTTCTGTATCGGCCCTAGTTTTTATTTGTATAATTCCGTACAATAAGCTCTTTACATCAAGATCATCAACTATATCAGAAGGTTTGATTACATCAGTATCAAACTTTCCACTACAAAAGGGTGCAACTTCATTACACTTTAATTTATTAATTTTTTCTATTGTGGTTGAGATTGCTGCTTTTCCATCATTTGGTTCAGATCTACTCATTATGTAACTCTCCATTTTCCAAGTAAATAACCCATTACTTGATTCCTTTCTTGATCCGAAAGTAATCTGTTGTATTCACATATCTCTTGTATAGTACCTTGAAAGTTTGGGATCAGGGCAGGGTTTTGAGTAGAGTTGTTAGAAAAAGTATTAGCTCCGCCACCAATCGCTGCCTTGCTCCCAATGAACGCAACCGATGATTTAGTTTGACCATCGGCAGGATCAGTCACTCGAAGTTGAGAAGAGACTGTTGCAGTCATATCTTCTTTATCTAAAGCATTTTTTTGTATAAAATTATATGAACCTGATACACCAGAGGGTGTTGTTTTATATTGTTGACATATTAGAATATCTGCATTAGGTGCGCTTATCTGTGCAACCGCAGCCATATTAGAAGGCTCACCCCCTGATATACCAGCCATACCATAAATCTCTCCCGCATGGGCTCCAAAATTAGTATCAGCAACAGTTGCGGCTGTCAGTATGCCCCAACCAGATTCGCCAGACTTAAATCTAAAATAATTATGTGAGTATGGCGTACTGCGACTTGCTCCTGTTGTTGTAAAAACTATAAAAGTAGTTCTATGGAGGAAAGACCATGTAGGTGCGTCTGTACGCAGCACCTCTCGCGGTACGCTACCATTTAAAAACTCAAACTTTACTGCAGGCAGTCCGTTGTCAGGAGATGTTCCTGTACTAGGTTTCTGCGTGTTTGTAGTTTGTACAGCGTGATAATTGTTTCCAGATTTATCGGCCCATTGACTAATACCATTAACATCTGAGCTAATAGTACTACTGTCTCCTGCATCATACCATGCTTGCAAATCTGAAAGATCGCTAGGTTTAAATACGCTTGCAACTACACCAGAGCACATCATCAGCTTATACCACCACCATAAATTAGATAGTTTGGAACTGTAGTAGAGTTTGTTACACTTCCGTCTACAACACAGACTAGTTCGGCAGAACCACCTGCTGCGATTATTTTATTTGCACTGTTTGAGGTAGCTACTGAACCGCCAGATAAGAATCTTACAAACTGAGCAGTACCAGAACCATCTACATCAATAGTCAAAGCACCTGTGCCTGCATTTATAATTACCCAAGACTTGCCATTATCAGCAGCCACTGCAGCAGGAAGATCAATCTCCCCTGCACCACCAGTATAGATAATTTTCTTACCTGCAAAAGCAGCAAACTCGGAAACACTAATGCTAGTATCAGTGGTGGGCGCTAGTGTTTGAGATGCAGTTATTGCGCTAGCGGTAATACTAGCAAAAGTAGGGGAGTCAGTAGTGCCCAGGGACTGTGGAAGAGAGATCGCTTGATTATTAACTTCCACAGTAGTAGTTGGGTTAGTTAAACTAACTGCGATATCGTTCGCAGAGGAAACACTAACCTCTGTGTTTACTGGAGCTAGAGTAACACTTATACTCATCTTGTGATTCCTCTGATTACCTGCACTTTACCCTGAATCAATCTAGTTACCGCTGCATCATTCGCAGTATATACTTCTAGATCATACACGTACTCTCCTTCGTTAAGAGTTTTGGTTACTGCATTTCCCATAGTAAGAGTAATTACCCCACCTGAGTCATTATGAGTTCCCGTAAATTCAGCAGATACATCTGCTTCTTTAGTTTTTCGTACGTCTGCACGAACAAAATAATTCGTTAAATTAAATGCGGAACTATTTTGAGTAATTGTCAGGGTCATCGAAAAATCGGCTCCCTGATCTATAGTTAAGTTGTGATTACCTGCTGCCATTTTTCATCTCCATTGCTGTATTATACTTATCTTAGACATTTTTGTCAAGGATTATTTTTTAAACGTTGTCAGGGTTATAGAGAAGCGGTAGTGGTACAGTTACTTCTGTACCAGCTAAACACTTGCCACCTGTTGCAGTTGTATCAGTAGCGTTTCTTTTTTGTAGTAGATACGTTTCGTCATCATGCTCAGCTGCGACTATATCTACTAACCCGTTCATTTTTAAGGTGATGTCGCTTATTCTAAACACCTTCTCCACGAAATTAAATCTATCATACGTTATTTTTATAAGAGACCCTGCCTTTAATAACGCTCCTCTAGGTGCCATAGTGAAAGATATATTCAAGCTCAGTCTTGATTGATCTAAATACTGCTTGACATTCATTCTAGCATTGAAGTAGTTAGTAATAAAGGGAGCTGCGTAGCTGCCTTTTTTAGGCATATTATTGTCCTCCTCCAGATAAACAGAGTTAAAGAAAGAAACCTGCCTACCCTCAAATAACATAGAAGGATCAGATACATTTGCCTCTATACTATTGAAGGAGGATTTGACGCCTTTATCGTCTATAGTTATCTTTCCTATGATATCCTCTTCTGATATTTTAGACACATCAGAGTCTGTTGCATTTGATAATGCAGGCTTATCTGTTGAACCTGTAGAGTCTACGTCTTGTCTTCTTTTAACATCCAAACTATACAAGCCACCAGAAAAAGTTAAAATACCGTTAAACTGAGAAAGTAGATCGAAAGTATTTTCAAATATACTGTTGCCCGTATCTATTAAGGCATTAGTCTGATGTCTTGTCGCGTACTTTTGGTCTTGTTCATTCCAACCTACATATCTCCAGTATTTTACGTGATCGGAATCATATAAAGAATAGCCTGAGTTTGAAAAATCGGAGTTAACAGAGCTAAAAGCTTTAACTACTGGATTACCATCTACACTGACTAAACTAGGGTTAGTAGAGCTTGTGGTAAAGTTTACAAAATAATGAGTATTACCAGTATCTTCAGCTGCAGTATTTTCTACAACTAGATTGGCTCCTCCAGGGAAAGTTAGTACTACTGTATTTGCTGCAAAATCAATTGAAGCTATTGTTACTACTCTGCTCACTCCTCCGCTATCTGTTAAAGTTGTAGTCATACCAACCTCCAAAGTATCTGAATCTAATGCTCCCATAGCAAAAGTACTTGCAGATGCTCTAGTTGCACTCTCTGCGAAATTAGTATGAACAGATTTTTTACCTATGTCCAACACGACTGGGTCTGCTGGTCTTGTTCCTGCTCCTGCTCCTTCTGCAGACTTGAAAAGACGAATAGCATCTCCAGGTACTAACAAGCTGGCCTCTACGTCTCCTATACTTTTAGGGGTTGATGCAGCTCCAGTGGCGCCTACATATCTAAGTTGAGTATTAAGATACATAATCTCTTCGTTGAAAGAAGCCCAAGTATTATGTTTCTTACCTAAATACCCTATAACCTTGTCAAACACTATTTCGTAGTATCTTGCCACTCTACCGTTGGATAAAGTAAGCTCTCTATTAACTACATTTTCTACAACTCCGCTAAAGAGATTTCTATTCCCTGCAGTTATTGAGGCTGAGATAGTATTGCCACCAAAGTAATACTCATAGGTGTCTCCTACAATAGGAGGTCTAGTTCTAAATATTATAGCACTGGCATCGGCAAGGCTTACAGCTGAAGATACTGTTATATCTCTCTGTCTAGCAGCTCCGGTTCTATCTACATTGGTTACTGTAACTTCTACAGATACGGATGGATGAATTAATATATCCCCTACTTTTATTATTCCCTCATTATTGTAAAGGGTAACAGTTGTACTATTATTCACTGCAGCTGCTAGTTCTGCTACTGTATCGGCTCTAGAGACTAGTGTTACTTGAGATTTTGCATCGCATAATCGTGCAGACTCTAAGAAAGACTCAAAGTCTATGTCATTATTCTCTCTACTTATAGTTCTTGTACCTGTGGTAGCATTATAGTCAAAATTAAGTTTTAACCCTTTTCCATATATAGGGCTGGTTATATAATCCAAAAGTTGTAGTGCTGGATTATTAGACACTCTTAAATCCTTAGAGCTATCGTCAAAGAACTTAAACTGAGTATGATTTGTATGCATACCCTTGCCCATATTTTCCACTATCCCAAACCCACTAAAAGCATCATAAGCCAGTAACGTGGTAGTATGTAAAAAGCGTTCTACACTGCCTAAATTGTACAACCCTTTCTCGGGCTCGCTATAGCCAGGATCATATTCGTTTCTGAACGATACTCCTACAACCGAGTCTGTATTCGCTTTTGTTGGGTGATGCTGTTTATCGAACTTAACCACATTAGGAAAGTATATACCTACGGATGAACCGCTTAGTAATTTTGCTTGACCCGTTCCCGATGGCGTAGTATAAGTAGAATGACTTTTACAACCAAGTATTACCATATGTTCCGAGTGAAATTCAATTGGATTGTTATTAAGACTAGTTATGTCACTAGTAAGTTTAACATTATTAGTAGTGGAACTGCTCGTTGTTTGTACGTCCCATACATATATGATCTCCTCTGGTCGCATACCATCATAGTACACCCTATCACCAATTTGAGGGTAGTTTCTAGATGCTCCACCGGCATTAGTTGCTGTATCTATAGCAATATACTCATCTACACCTTTCTCCGTAATAGCACCATTAATTAATGCTTGTACTACATCCGAGACCTCGGTGTGTCTGTACATAAAGGAGAACTTTGAATCATTCCACATCTGCGCTGTTATATCCTCAATAGAATCTATAACTTCTACTTGGGGCACCACGGTGGCGCTTGTCGCTACTCCCGATAAAGCTGCTGTAGAAAAGCCTAAAGGTATGTCTGAGAATGTTTTTAGTAGTCTGATTTGTTCTAGTTCCACTCTCGCCGTTTGACGACGAAAATCATCACCTAGGGCGCTAGCTGGCATCACGTTAGGGCGAAATAACCCCTCCCGTCTTTTACCAAAGAAAAACTTATTTCTATTCGAGTCCGAACTACTTATATACGAGGTAAGTTCCGAATTGAAGTTTAAACCTATAGCAGATGTAGTAGCATGAGAAGATAAAGCTAAGTCCTCTCCTTTCTCATCCCATCCAGCAGCCTGAGTAAGAAAAGCTGTCTGAACCTGTTGTACCAACTGAGTACTATTCGCAGGAGGAGTTATCAGTTTAGAGTCTAGTAACATTGGATTTGCACTTCCATTTGTTGTTACAGTATAAGATTCTACCTCTCCTGTTGGGAATCCCTGATCAAAACTTATTCTATATTTTGAGGTTCCGTCATAACTATCTTCTCTTACTATATTCTCTATCTTTACGCCAGATAAAGGGGTATCTGAAGTATGTAGATCTTCTCCTGCACCACTTCTAGTAAGGCTGGTTGCTGCTTCATCGTACTCGTGGAATAAATTATCTCTACTGAAAATCACACTGTCAGCATCTAGCTGAAACAATCCAGTATAGAATATAGGTAAACTGGTATCACTATCTAATACAGGAGCAAAGTCAAAAGTTCTGATAAAAGGTGCATTGGCGTTTGTCGCTGCCGCATCATTAGGAGCAGTTAGCTGTGTCATAACACCAGTTTTAGTGGTTGCACTTCTTACTTCTCCTAGTTGTATAGTTCCCGAGCTACCAAAAGAAGTGTAAACTGCTAAAGCATTACTTCCTTGTGTATACGCTGTTATAAAAGGATCCTGTCTAGTTACGGGTTTTTGTGTATGATAATAGTTTGCGTTCTCAATAACTAAGTACCTATTAGATCCACCAGCAGCAACTATGGCCAATCCTGCCATATTACTTCGATCGGTTCCACCATTGACTCCAGTTCTAGCAAAGTATTTCTTACTTGCTGTAGTACTATTGGTAAGAATTACAGCAACCCCGTTTGAATCTCTTGCAGTTGTAGCTAATATAGGCATAGTCTTACCTGCACTGTTAGTATACGTCTCTCCTGGAACAATCGAAAGTCCATGAAGTGCCGTACTGTTGTTTGCAGTAGAAAGACTACCGGTGCCCGCTGCTATATTAACAGAGAACTCTGCATGTTTTCCTAAGTTTAAGTTATTATACGAGTACCCAAACTCAACACTATTATCAGCATAGACTGTTCTAGCATACGTAGGCATGTTGTAATCTCTATTTCTAAATTCCCTGTTACCTGTAGTGGCTCTTCTCCAGCCTACATCTGTATCTCCAGACTCTAAATCATAACTCCCCGTAGGGAACGGGTAGCCTGTAGTCATGCAGTTTCCGTTAAGGTCGATCTCATCTCTTCCAAAAGAAAGAGCATTACCGTTATATGTATTATCAAAATCTAGTAGATACGTTTGCATTTTGTATGCTACTACTCCACTCTCTTGGTGCTCTACGAGACAGTATAAGAAGGTAGGGTTATTATCAGAATACGCACCACCGATGTTACCATCTAGGTTATTATCAGTATCATACGTATATGTACAAATACCTACTGTACCTGTAGGAACGGAGATTGCTTTAGTAAACATTCTACCTGTGTCCATATTATAGAAGTAAACATGGCTGCCTATAGATCTTTCGGAGATAGCATTTCTATAACTACTATTATCATTAGTAGTGGGGTCATCTAATTCTGTATGTATATTGTGAGCACCTAATTCCCCAGAGTTAGTGAGTGTAATATCTTGAGCTATATGTTCTCTGTGTTTATTCAATATGCACATATAATTAACCCCACCAATATCATGGTAAGATATATCATAAGGGCTGTCGGGGGTGCTGGCAAACTCTCTGTTTGCTCTGATGCCACCATTACTATACTGTCCTTGCCTTGCTTGTTCAAAACCATGTCTACTACCTTGGTTATGAAAATCAGCATCTGCTTCGCTCGTATTAAGATACAGCTCATCAATATCATTATACTGGTGATTATATCTTGTATGATTTTTAAAGTCATACCCAATATCTACTGTGACACCACTAGCGATATCTGGTATTATTACGAATCTATCGAGTAGTACTTCATTTGTGCTTGCATCAGAACGAAGCACGGTTGCACCATGAGATCCACCCAAAAAACTATTTGTTGCATAGCGAGGTTTTGCTATCCACGCTGCACCGCCACTACTATAAGTACCCGAGTAACCAGAAGAATCTATATAGGTACCTGCGTCATTCTTCAGCTTAAATGTAGTACTAGTTACATCTGACACGGTAAAAGGGGTGTCATATAATCTTTCATTATTTGTGGCACTTAAGGCTGTAACTTGTCCACCTTCTATTACTATTCTATCCCCATTGACAAAAGTATGCCCCCCACTTATAGTTATTAAAGTTTCAGACTGCTTTGTAATACCAGTTATGGTAGGGTGGTAAATTTGATTTGCTGCACGAGCCTTGTTCCACATATGGTCGCCCGTAAAGTAGCTTTTTGTATCAGCAGCTTTAAATACTAGTGTTTGTCCTCTTCTAATTCCTGTAACATTATTAAGTGTGACTACAGAGCCGCCTGAGGTAAATTTATTGTCGGGAGCAAAAAAGTCTGCCCCTACGAACCTTCTTCTATTGTTATAGGCAGATACCGTTTTTTCAACTACAGGCAAAGATGCACTTAGAGTAGGAAGATAAGGCTTTATATCTTTGGCAGGATCTCTTGCTCCGTTTGACAAAGTATATGCGTATAGCATACCATTACCAGAAAAACTTTTAACTAGTGTCGTAGATTGCAGTCCGCCGTAATTGCTTACACCAGCTAAAGTAGAATTATCATTGATAAATACTCTCAGTTCGTTGATATTAGACAAAGTAGTTATAGTATCGCCCTCATACCCCGGTAGGTAGACATCGTTTCCGTCGTCAGGTAACTGAGGCTTGCCTATACTAGTGAACCAATCCGCTACCCATACAGTAGTTCCGTCTGTGGTACATCCTTTCGGCAACTCATTATCTTGGACAAAACTATGTACTGTATCAAAATAACAATGTAAAGCATTATCAAAAGAGGTCATTGCCTGTATCTTGTCTGGAATTAAAGCATTTTGAGCCTGATGAATAAACTGCTCCGGAAATACAATACTAAACTTGCCTTCCCATGGGTTTTTTGTTTGGTCATTATTGTCATTGTCTGTATCATTAAGTGCTGCACGATAAGTAGTTGTTATATGGCGTCTATCATTAGATTGTCTTTCAAACTGATCTTTATGTGTATCATTATAACCATCAGTAGTATTGTCAAAATTTACAGGATCTTTTACGTACTTAGCACCTGCAGTTAATTCAGATATTCTAAACTTATAGATTCCAGGAGCTACCATGGTACCGTATCTAAGTCCGGGATTTGTTATATCCGAAGAGTTAGAGCCGTTATATACTCCTTGATATTGCTGCTGATACTCTCTGTAAAAAGTACTAACGATATCTCCAATATTGTCAAGCTCATTGGATGCTATATGTTTAGGTGAGTATGCATATATGTACGTGCCATCACCTGATATATTAGTAACGAGTCTTTTTTGTTGTGCAACCATCATACTGTATCTAGCACTACCTGGTGAGGTGGTTGTGCCAACTACTGCGGAACCAGACTTTTCGGTTTCATATGCAAACATTACTTGTCTTTGAACAAGTAGTTTTGTACTAATTGAATAGACAGATAAGAAAGTTTCATGGACAACATACACATGAGTACCGTCGGTATATACATCCTCAACTCTAGCGTGTCCTACAACTATTGTACTTGATGCCGATAAGGCATTAGCATCTGTGTCATATACGTATATTACTGATCCATTCGAGTATGAATCACCTGCTGCATCTATTCGCTCTTCTCCAGAAAAACGAGCAGCGTGTACCTCTATCTCGGCTGTAGAATCAAAATCACTAGCTACTATGCCGTTTAGAGTTAGCTGAGATGTTCCGCCACCTACGAATACAGAATCTCCTATTCTATAGTTGGCAATGCTGGCTTCTCCAGATATCACGTTAAAGCTATTATCATAATTATAACACTCTACGAACTTACCTTTGATTACGTATTTATTTAGTGATTGATTTGTGTCGCCATCTAACATTCTTTTGAATGATACAATATACGCAGTATCTAATAATCTGTGCTGTTTGCTCCAGTAAGGGGTACTAGACGTAGCATAGTAATCATGTTGTATCTTAAACCCTTTATCCGCAGTACCAGCCGCTACGTCAGTAATTACTATGGGTCCTGAATTATACACTTTTCTGTTTGCAGAAGATATAAGGTTACCCAGCGCTCTGTCACCTAGTCTAGGAGGTGCCACCATAGTATCTAGTATACGTGCCGAGTTTGTAAATATAGTCGGCTGTACATGTATTTCAATGGCGTTATTTGAGCTTATTCCTGAAACTTCAGGAAAGGGCTTAGCAGGTAGAGTTGAGAATGTTTTTACTCTTCTGGTTGCAAATAAGCTAGCGAAGCCTCTGTTGGAGCCTGTATAGCGATGGAACGTTATCTTGTTTAGCAAGGCGACATTGTCTTCTACATACCCTACTGAATCACTTACTATATCTAGTACTCTAAAGGTAACACCTTGTAGCTCGGAAATAGAAGATTCTGCGCTATTTATTCTATAGCCCACTCCATTGACTAGCTGAGACATTCCCGTACCTGTTATTTTTACAGGTTTGGCAGCACCAGCTATTTCTCCGGCATTAGCAATAGAAGTCAGTAGTAGATTTGCTTCTTGATCTGGCAGGCCCGCATGGAAAAATATTGTTTCATTAGCAGTATTTATTCTAACACCGTGCTCGTGCGTTATAGGTACTTCTGTAACCTGAAATATATGAAAACCGGTGCCCGTGCTGGCAGCATTCGTTAAAGATATTGTATTTGCGGCTTCCATAGCATCTGCAAAAGTATTGTGTAAATAAAACTCAGTTGTATTGTAGCGTCTAAGAAAATAGGAATTTCCACTTATAAGTCCAGCTATGTCGTCTCCTGCACTAGAGTTAATGTATGTGAGAGGCATTCCAGTAGAAAAGCCATGACTAGATGCAGTAATAAATCTATTCGAGTCAGTGGTACCTGTTCCTGATACGGCCTGATGGCCCATCCAACGCTCAAGAACCTTTCTAGTGTTTCTTATACCCATCATTCTTACATTGCTGGTATTTACGGTATTACCTATTGCGGAGTAGTCTAGATCTTGTACTGAGCTTGTCTGCCCTGAGTTAGATACAATATATCCGCCAACATCTGCTCTAAATGCTAAGTCAGTGTTATCTGCCAATGTTACAGGCCCAGATAATTCTATGTCTGTCTGACTGTGAACAACTGAGATTGTTATAAAACCTAGTTGATTAGAGACATGAAGAGCCATGCCTTCTGCCAAGGTACCTACAACATTATCTACCGTAAATCTTCTAACGGCTGATACGGCTCCATTGGTTTTACAAGATACTGTTGCTCTATTGTAAAAAGGAGATCCTACTAAAACATCGCCTCTGTCTGCTCTACCAACACACGTTTGGGCACCTAGGGTGGCGGCACTAAGACTTCTGGCATTAAAATCAGGAAAGTCTCTGCAAATAGAGGAGTCGTCATTTGATACAATATCTAAAATTGAACTAATCGGTCCTTCGCAAAGTGCTTGAACACTTATAAATTTAGTGTGGTTTACACTTGCAGCACCCGTACCCGTAGGTAAGTTTAAGACATCTGCAAATACATTTATAGGATCTTCAATTAGTTGTACTCCGTATACAATAGGTATACTTTTAGAATTTAGATTAAAAGATAGTCGTTGCTCTCTAGCTGTCCACTCTATCCACTTTCTAGTATGTGTTTTTGATTTCTTGTACCACTTGCCTTTGGATTTTACTTCTTGCTTTTCTATGCCAGTTCTGTACTTTGCGGCAACATTGAACGCTTTATCTGCGTGCATAAAGCCATAATCCTCTGCATACTCGTCTCTTTTTAGAGAAGAAGTATCAGAAGTAATTTGATTAGATTTTAACGCTCTGTGTGTATCGTCTGAGGTTACTCTACCGTTTACTACTTGGAAAGCTGCCCAGTGAGACGATATTTGCCAAGTCATTACACTCTTCTTAAAGGGGTCTTCTTTCAACTTTCCATTAGCTATTAAACCTTTGAACAGCAGGTAAGTACCTGCTTCTACGAAGCTGCCGTCATCACTAGGAGTATATATCCTTCTATAAATTGATACAGTTCTATTTAGGTATTGTGTAAAAGAAGTAACAGCGTTTCCACCTGCAAAAGTTACTATCTCATCAGAAGCTAATTCCGCTAAATATGACTTACCAATATCGGGACTTATTCCATTTTCCTGGACAGGAGTGAATGTTATTACAGAATTGGGTGTGGCTATACCGTCTTTGAAAGAATCTATTCTTATAGTTACATCAGTATTTACTGCATTTGAACTAGAAGATGTAAACTTAACTAAATCTCCTTCTTGAAACCCAGACTCAACCCAATCATATGCAGAAGTAATTTGTGTGTTAGTAAATGCAAAGCTATCTTCCAGGGATGTTCCTAATGCTGTGGCATCAAACGAAAGACTTAGGCTTGTATTCTGAAGAAGCTCTTTTTCTTGTATATCAGAAATTTTTAGTAGCTTATTCTGTAAATATAGTTGTGAGCCATTACTGTTTCTTTGGTAGTCTCTTGATAGATCATCAAAAGTTTCTGGGTTAGAGGAGTCTGTAAAATACCCGTACGAAACTGAGTCCTCCCTGCCTACGCTAGTAGAGGGTCTTTCAAATTTTACTAGATGGACTATTTTTAGCTCAGGGCTGTTTAATAAAGCCTGCTTAATTGATGCATCCTGTGTACCGAAGTTTCTATAAAAAGCCATTTTAGTTTGTTGCCTCCTCTAAAGATAATTTTAAGCTATAAAGATTATCTGTGTCTAATGAATATGATTGTTTGTCTGATTTATTTATTACTTTTACTAGTGGTCTACTAAAGTTTAAAATAGAACTAGTGCCAACAGAGGCATTAAGCGTAGGAGTAAAGTGTATCCTAATTTCACCTAAAGAAGGTTGAGTGCCTCTGTATGTTTCGTATGTTTCTATTCTATTTACAATATATGCTTTCGTATGGTTGCTATTATCAGGGTCAGTAACAGTAAATAAATCTCCTAAAGCGGGCTCTGTACCGAACTCGGTTGTAGCAGAAGCGATCTTTGCTTCTATGCTGGTGGCTCCGGCTGCTGCGGTAGACGCTATAAGTAGGTCTCCATTGTTTCCCTGATATTGAGGTAATTCAACAAAGAAAGGTTTTAAACTACCTTGTTTTTCTAATAAAAAAGCGTATATAGGCATAAATTGAGATTTAAGTAGTTTGTGGTAGCCTATACTAAAATCAAACTGGTGGTATGCAGCGTATCTAGTTACCAGCTTACCTGAGTTTGTTCTGCTCTTCATGATAGGAGCTTTAGAGTTAACGGAAATACTCTTAAAACCCGCAGTAATATCTCCCTCTTCCGCTACGCGAACAACTACTATAACTATAGTACTACCCGCAGTATTTGGCAAACTGCTAGAAGGTACTACGAAAGTATCTCCTGGTTTATATCCTCTGCCTTCTGAGGTTATTACCACTGTAGTTGCTGCTGTGGATCCGGCTGCTGTTGTGGCTGTAAAGCTAGCCCCTACACCAGAAGCACTAGTTTGGCTATATCGTGCAGTAGTAATAGTCGCTGTTCCTGCACTACCGGCGCTGGCAGTATTATTCCGCCCTTCTACACGAACTTCTAGTAGTGCTCCGCCTTGCGCCCCAGCTGTAGATACGGTATTGACCCCGTCTGGTAATATATTACTGTAGTTATTAAATTGTGTCATTATTCTACCACTCCTTCGAGGAACTGCTCTCCTACATTATTTGCAGAATCTCTTATCATGCCTATGATGTTACCTCTTTGCCCTAGAAGAATGTCTTCTACACCTGAAGAATCTAAAGTATTAATATTGAAAGTTACGTTTGAAGGAGCTCCTCCACCAATTGCATCTTCTGTTTCGCCTGCAGAAACAACCTCTCCTGCACTATCTGGCATGAAGAGTTCTGGCCCTTGCTCACCTACCATGTAGCCTACTCGACCACCATCTGCTCTATATCTAGTACCTGTGAACGCAGGGCTAAAGTTTGAAGCATTACCTGTGCCCGAGTCTCCTCTCATGTAGCCTAGCTCTCCTGAAGCATTCTGAGAATTTGCTAAGTCTACCGAGTTTGATCGCGCCCCTACATTAATATTAGACGGTGCAGTAGGTGCTTCAGATCCTCCGCCTCCATCGAATTCCATCTTACGAATCATTGCTACTTGAGCCAGACCCATAACACCTGTAATACCTGCCATTATAAAACTTATTGGAGGTGGGAGGGTTAAAGCCATCGCTACACCTGCTGCAGTAGACATAATTGCCTGAGCTAACATCATTTTCTTCTTAGTTTCAAATGCCTTTTTTTCCATTTGTTCTTTTTTCTTTTCTAGTTGTTGTAACTTTGCTACGGATTTTGCAGATTGTCCGTCTCGTTTCTTTTCTGAAGCTATTTCTCTATCTACTGCGTTGACCTTAGTTTTTGAGGCTGCCTGCTGCATCGAAGATATGGCTCCAATAGCACTAGCTGCCATGCTGAAAGCTGCTGCAGTTTTTTGCAATCCGGTAGAACTCTCCTCATCAAAAACCATCATAGCAGATTGCATTGAGTCTACGGCTCCAGTAACTCCTTCTATGGCTCCTGCTACAGCTTCTCCATCAGGTCCTAAGTCCCTGAATCCCTGCGCGGTAGCTTTCAAACCAGCATTGACTATACCTATTTTTTCAGCAGTAGTGTCCATTGCTTCAGGCGCTATACCCAAGTCTCTTCCGGGCGTTACCTCAGTTGTTGTGCCATCTTTGTTCACAACGTTCTGAGCAGACTCTGAACTCATCATATCCTGCATTACTCCAAATGTTCCGCTAGAGCTGACATCCGCGCCCGGACGTGTTATTGTTCCTCCTGCTTTTATACCTTCTTTCTGTGCTGCAATATTAGCATCTATAGTAAGCTTTGCATTTTCTTTTCTTATGCCTAATAAGATTTTAGCAGAGTCTGCCGCTTTTTCTGCTGCGAATATCATGTTTTTAATATTATCAGCTTCAACACCTTTTATACCCAGCTCTTTGACTAGTAGTTCTGATCTTAGGCTAAGAAGCATGAAGTCCAAGTCTATTCTGTTCATTTCTATACTATGTACTGCTTCTATGTGAAGCATGTCAGCCGCTCTATTCGCTTTTGCAGCCGCAAGGCTATCGTTTTTAAGGGTGGCGTCAGAACGATTGGGCTTATCGATTTTAAGTTGTAATGCGTATTGATCCTTACGCGCATCTTTTATATTAGACTCAGCCTTAGCTGTCTTAAAAAGTATATCACTTAATTTTTTAGCTTCTTGAGTTTTTGCCTGCTCGACTAAAATTTCTTTCTCTACTGCATCTTTTCTAGTTAGTGCGAGTGCTGTGCGCTCTACTGCCAACTGGTTCAATCTATAGCTGGACTCCCCTTGTTTTACTAAGGCTAATTGTATTTCTACTTCTGCATCTACTGCGGATAGCTTAGAGTCTAGTAAAACATCTTCCTGCTTTAACATCATTTCGAACAGTTGCGAGTTTTCTTTAGAATACTTCTGTAGGTCTTTGAGCTTGGCTGCCTCTAATCCTTGGGTTTCCTTGGCAGTAGCTAATACTGCTACATTAGCATTGAAAGATATCTGAGAAGCTTTATACGCGTCTAAGTCTGTCTGTGTTATGGTTTTTTTGGTTTTTAATATTTTTTGTAAGACGGCGGCTTGTCCAGCAATGCCCACACCCATCTGTTTATCTGACTCTGCTTGAGAATCCAAAAGACCTACATTTACTTTAAGTAGTTTATTTATGTCATCATATGCAGTGGCTTTTTTACCTAGTACCTTTGTTACAGCAGTGCTGAAGGCTTTCTGACCTTCTGTGGCTTGTGCTATATTAGACTCGAAACTATTAGCTGCTAAGCCTAGGGCACCTAACTGAATTGTAGCGGCTTTTAAGCCTTTTTCAGTAGTTACTTTACTAATTTTTCCTGTCTGCTCTAGTATCTTATTAAAGAGTACGAAAGAGGGAGATCCAAACTCTGCAGCATCTCGCATTTGTATTACGTTTTCTGCAAGTCCACCAGCTGCAGCTTTAACACCTTTTTTAGCGCCTCTGCCTAGCTTATCGCCTCTTCCCGACATTTCATGGACCTTCTGCTTACCAGCTTTTCTTTGTGACTCTGCAGCAGCTAGCTTATTTAACATTTGTACTGTTTGGTCTATTAAACCAGCAGATACTTTTGCTGTTCTTCCGAATCTTTCATTAGAAAGGCTCATCGATTCCATATTCTGTATATACTTTAGAGCAGCTTCATTAAATCCTTCTATGGTTTCCTCGTTCTCTTTCATTGCTTTTGAAACTGGGTTTTCTTTTACAAATAACCTAAAGATAAACATAACTGCATCTTTCAGCATCATAAACCCAGTAATTACTAAACCTATAATAGGTATTGCTTGTAAGAATGCAACACCCAATACTTTCAAAGCGCCAGCCAATGCTAGCACATTTACTTTTGCAAATATTAAGGCTTTACTGTAAAAGCCTAGTCCTTTGGTTGCTGTTATTGCATTTATATTTGCTACTTTAAAAGAAATACTTAGTTTCTGCAGTGCCTTTCCATATTGTCCTGCTTGTATATAACCTAAAGCCTGAGACTGCTTATGAGCAATTTGAGCAGCGGTTGCTGATACTACTGACTTTCTAAGATTGTCTATGGCAACACCTTGGTTTCTATATCTCTTAGTTCTAAGAGACATAGTATCTTTGTCCATTGTATCATTTTCAGTTTTTAGCGCATGTAGATTAGCTTTTCTAGCATCTGTTACGGTTCTAAGAGCCTCATTGTGTTTTTCCATTGTGGTATTGCCGGCTTTCATGCTTGCTTGAATCTGTTTAGTAGCATCTGTAAGGGCATTGACTCGGAAGAAGGCTTTTTGATTTTGTTGGGCAAACTTAGCGGATGCAGCTGCGCTGACTGCCATGTTCTTAGCCATAGAACCTAAAGCAGGAACTACGGATTTGGCTATTTTTGCACCTATAATAGATATTACTGCTAATAATGCAGTAGGGGATCCAGCCAAAAAACCTATAAGAGGTTTTACTGCTATATTAATTGTATCTGCTATAGCATGGGATAGATCTGTGAATGTGGCGGCTAATTGTCCGTATGGGTTCGTGGGGATAGCGTCAGCCATCTCGCCAAACTTCTTTGTACCCTGGGTAATGATCTCATTTGTAAAAGCCATTCGCTTTTCAAAGTTTGTAACTTCTGCGGCTGTCTTGCCCATTGTAGCAGCAAAATCATTCGCAACGTCATCAAGACGAATCATGATACCTAATTCATCTACTATTTCCGACTCTAGTTTCGCGGCACCTCTAGTTAGACGATCCATTGCATCAGTCAAGTCTCTTCCTAGGGCTTTAGAAGCACCAGTAGCTACTCTAGCTAGTCCTTCCATTTGCTCTGTAGAGAAGCCCGCACTTGTGCCTAACGCTACGGATTTCATAGCATCTGCTGCGGATAGTGCTCCGCCGGATATACTTCTTAGATTTTTTGCTACTTCTTTTAGGTTTCGACCACCAACAGCTCCAGTCTCTTGTAGACCTTGAACAAGTTGTTGAACACCTGCGGCTCGATTTAGAAATCCGAACGCTTGGGATAGTGCAAATACATTTGCCATGAGAGCAGCATATGCGCCGACAAGCCCAAAATTACCTCCCCCGATAGTCTGGGCTTGTTTAGCGAATGCTTTAGTAGAATTATTTGTAAGACCGCCTACTCCTTTTTCTTGTTTAGAGTAGTTATTTCGTTTATTTTTTAACTTATCAGTAGAGGCACCGAGCTGGTCGGTTGCCTTACTTGCTTTCTTAGCTTTGTCAACAATGATGTCAAATGTTCCATCATCCCCTACTTTGAGCTTAAACGAAATTGTATTAGCCACGATTTTTTCTCTTTAGCTTGTCATGCTCTTGCTTCATTTTTTCAGCAGATTTTTTGATTGCCCTAGAGTCTAGCCACGATAGAATCTCAATAAACAATACTTTTGTTTCCGGGTCATACTGTTCCGCGAGTACAGGAAGGGCGGTATAGTCTTTACCTAAATATCCTACATCGCCCTGTATCCTATCTCCTAGAACATTGAAGCAGTTGACTGCCTCTTGTGCTATATTAGGAAGATCATTCCAGTCTACAGGTATATCTTCCTGCTTTGGTGTTCTTCCTAACTGTTCACAGATTTCAAAGTACTTATCTGCCGTCATTTTTACTTCAGCGTTATTAAAATAACTATTCAGTCTCTTCCACAGGAGATCTACTTGTGTCTCCTCGAAAATTGGCAAGATCAAAGATTACCTCGTTTAACCAAGTATCAAACTCAGTAGATGAGCTAACCAAGGCTTCTGCATTGTCTAGTGTATAATCGATTTCTTGTGAAGGGTCTTGATCTCCAATATCTAAAAGCAAAAGCTCTTGTGCAGCCTCTAGAGTGAACCCTTTCCAATCTTTAATGACGGATGCTGTAAACTCTACAACAAACTTAGCTTCATCTAAGACTTCTTCCATTTGGCGAGTTTTACGATCCAACTTATTTGTTAGACATTTTTTTCGTAATCCTTGTAATTCCTTTCTTGATAGGTTTACTACTTCTATAGAGAACCCTTCCAATCCTGGATAATCAACCCATGCTGATTTAGTATTTAATATTAATTTCTTTAGTTGCATATTAAGTGGCCTCCTAAGCCGTAGTGTATGTTAGTATATTACTGATAGTGTTGGTGTTGCTTGAAAGTCTATAGTCTAGATCCATTGCATAGAATGGCCCGCTTGAGACTCTCGAAGTATAATTAACAGTGTCTGAAAATTGTATTCCATAGTTGACTCCGCCAATTCTACTAAATGCCGATAGTGTAAACTTTTGGTTTTCGACAAATTTCTGGTTAAGCCCTGAGTTATACTCATCTACAAAGTTAGTATCATCTTCGGTGGGCATATAAAATTTACAGTTTCCAGCTAGTGATCTACCTTTTAGTACAAAAGACGAAGGATATACAATATTAGATGAGTCTGTTGTATTTATACTATCTAGTAGAGTGTTGGTTTTTACCCACTGTATGCTATTCTGCAGCTCTAAGTTGCAACTGAATAGGGAGTGCTGTGAGGCTCCTCCGGTAGTTCCATACTCACTACTAAACTGAACCTGTGTCTCTGTTAAAGGTAGAAAAGTTCTCGTAGCAGATCTAGATTGTACTTTATCGTTTGTAAAGGTTAAACCGCCTTTTTGAGTCACATTAGAAAGATCAACAACTCCATTAGAGTCTACTATATTTGTGCTACTTTTTGCGGCTACTAGCTTTGCTGCTGCTCCTGACAATTGTATAGCTAAAGGCTTAGTTTTATCTATTAGGAAATTTCCAGATTGAAAAACGCAAGTCTCTAAGGTAAATACTTTATTTTCATTAATAAAAAATAAGTTAAAACTATCAAGATTATTTGAGCTGTTTAAGTCTACTAGTAGATTGAAGATAAAATCAAAATCATTCTCTTTCAACAAGGGAATAGTAAAAGAGAAGGAGGCGGGATTTGCCCTTTTAAACACCCCTTGCTTTACCAAAGAAGATTGACTTTGTAACGTTTTTTGGTTGAAAGTCTTCTCTGTGAATGTTTGCGAGAACTTTACACCCTCTGGCGTTATATCAAGTTTATGTACAAGTCCCGAGGAAACTTGTAAATAAACTTTTGTATTTTCCAAAAAATGATATAAAGCCATTTGTTAAATCCACTTAGGCTTATACGGCCTTCTTTTGATTTTTATAAACTATAGTATAATTCAAAGAGGGCCAAATGTCAAGAACTTTTTTTCTAAGCTCTTGTCGATGAGCTGGAAGATAGATATTCTATTGATACAGCGTTTGATGTATTTGTAGAATTACCGAGGGGGTTAGTTGATTCGGCTATAAAAGATACTTTATAAGTGGCTGCACCACCAGTACTTATCTCGGGCTTACCTAGTATACATCTAGGAAAGTGCATGCGTACTCTATTTGTACTTTCCTCTCTGCCGCCCAAGTAAAACTCTAAATCGGTATGTTGATTTCTAGCACTTAACAGATTTGATATAAAGTCCTGTGCGTCCCTTTGATCATCACTGTTAAATATAAAACCACTAATATTTCCTTGTATCTGTAAAGGGCCTCTCTTATAATCTAAGGTCGAAGTTACTTCTCCTAGAATAGGGTAGGTGATCGATTGAGTAGGATAAGAAAACTGAACAGAGGCTTCTATAACTGGAAGCAATCCATTTACAGATAGAGTAGTATCTGATAGTTTATACGTGTGAGCTCTACCTTCTTGTCTTTCAAATATGTCTACCTTTACGCTAGAGCTAAGAGAGTTGGCACTAACTAAAGCCGCTAACTGACTTTGGGTAAGTACTGTTGCTACAGAGCCACCTATATAGTTGCCGCTCTGGGTCGTGTCCTGGTCATAGAACCCCGCAGCGACGCTTACTTCAAAAGATCGGTAGTCTGCTGTATGATAATCAGTGTCTGTACTATTATTATGTAAATAGTAATCTATGCCGCCTAAAGTGAATCTACCTCCGTGTCTAGGATAGGCTTCTTCGGTGCCTGAAATATACGTGCTGCTGTGCTTATCTACCCTAAGAACGTGTTTAGTAACTCCGCCAACAGTTACTGTGTGGTTTACAGGATTGCCGTCTCCATCATACCAACTAAAATTCTGAGATCTATGTGTTGGAGCATCTTCTTCTGGAGATCCTATTGCTACTATATCATTGTGAGCTGCGACGCTCAAACCAAAGTTATTATTTACACCACTATTTTGAGCTCCCTGACCAGCAGAAAGGTTAGAGTTATCTAATCTTTTTGCAAATTCGAAAGCGGTACCCTCTTCATTTAGTTTAAATACCCAAGCGGCACCTGCCCCTGTTTCGTTTTGCACCGCTTGAGAAAAGTTGAGGGAATGCATCCTAGCACCTACTACTATAGTACTTTCAGTTACTGGGTCTATGGCTGTGGAGTCTCCAAAGCTTAAGCTGCTAACAACGTGGTTAGCGCTTCCAAATCTATCTCTAGGTCTATGGGCTACGTTAGTTTCTGCAGGTCCCAAAGTCTGGAATACAGTCCACGCATTACTAGCGCCCGGGGTGCCTGTTAACTTCCATATAGTTACTCTACCAAGATCGGTATGAGGGGAGCTATCAAATCCGCCTTGTCCTATGACTGCGTAATTCTCGCTCATAGATATTGGATCTATCTCCACATCAGGGTTGTATGTCCCTGAAATACTTGATACTTGTTGTGATATAGTCCACGCATCTGTAGTAGGATTTCTATATAAAAAGGTTAAGTCTCCATTAGCCATCGCAACGGCGTGATTCCCATGTATACATACATCCCTGCCAAAATAATGACCTGCACCTAGATTACCGAGTACCAAAGAGTGGAAATTCCAACCGTTATCGTATTTCCAAAACTCTATTAGTCCATTATTTGCAGAAGCTGTACTTTCGGATATGTCTGAGAAATCGTAACCCGAAGCTCCTACAATCATCCAATCTTCATAGATATCTAGGCTCATACCAAAATAGTCGTATGCTGCATTAGCCTGGAAGGATTTTAATATTTTACCTCCAGGAAGGAATCTGACGTTACCATCTAGAAACTCTCTAGTATATGTGGCTACTCCACCTACATCATTTCCAGCGGCTCCTTGATATCCGTAACCACCTATTGCTATATGATTGCCCTCTACTACTACGTTTCCTGCAAAAGTATAAGTCTCATCGTCTAGTGTGGGTGGGGTACTTAATATACCTTCCAAGGTCCAGTTGCGTCCTTCGTCTTGAGTAGAGTAAATATGTGCACCCCCGTCATAGACATACGGTGGGCCGGGCAAGGCGTTAACTCCGTGTGCTAGAGGGTTATCCATCCAGTGTTGTCCTATTCCTAGAACATTGCCGGATAGAGATACGGATCGACCGAAGTGACCGTTTCCTTGTTGGAAATCTCCCCCATCAAAACTTTGGGTCAGCCCATTACTTTCCATGTAGGATAGTTTATCTGTTGAAATATAGTTATCTGTTTTGGCGACCCCGGCACTGTTTACTATTGTCAACCCACCTACATTTAAAGTGGTCTGCTCTACGCTAGTGCCTTTTCCTGCCCATGCTATGGCATTTACATTGCCTTTGCCTAAACCCATATTGGCGCTGTCTAATACACAGTTTGATATCTTATACCCAGGGAGTGCTCCAGTTCCTAGACCGTATATGAGGTACAGATTAAATTTATTAACTGGGTCTTCTAGTACGAACTGAGGTATGTTTAAGCTAGTAGCGCTGGGAGTGGGCCCAGTATTTGGATCTGTTAAAAACGACCAAAGAGCAGCCTCTACTGCATTTTCTACATTGCTATCTTGATAAGGCCTAATATGAGTAGATAAATTGAAAGTTACATCCGATAAAGAAGTTTCAAAAGACTCTGCATGGGTTTGATGGTGTCCCACAAAAGAATCTCCTCCACCCGGCATACTATCAGTTGTGATAGTTTGAATCTCACTCTGCTGTGCAAAAGTGGGAGGTGCGATTACAGGTATTTCATAGTACGCGCCAGTAGACTGTACTTGTAGAAATACTCGTAACTCTTGTCCAAAATAAAATGTACTCATATTATTCCTTCAAAAAAGGGGGCGATTGCCCCCCTCTCTTTTTCTTTTTTAAACTAAGTATTATGCTGGACCTACATACTCTAAAGTAAGTTCGTCTGCATTCTCTAAGTTACTACCCAAAGCGTCAAATGCTACATCTACAGAAATAACATCATCAAAACTATGTGTGGGAACTTGTACATTACAAGTAGGTAAAATTACACTTAACTTAGGTGCACTTGCTCCACCCAAAGCAAAAGTTAAAGCCATTGAGTTAGTAATTGCAGAGGTAGTACCAGAAATTAAGCTACCGCTTAAATCTTCAAATAAGTCTGCTGACCCGGCTGTTGTACCGTCTAAGTAACAAGTAAAGTTACCTGAAATACTACGTGTGCCGGTTACATGCCCGATTGGCTTATTTATTTTATCCAGCTCGGCAGGAGTTAAAAAGCTAATGTTATTAGAGATAGTAATACTACCCCCTGTTAAAGTAACATTATATGCATCTAACATGCCGGTAAAGTTACTACCTGAAGAATCAATCGTACAAGTACTAATCTTATTCTGGATAAAGTTATTTGTTGCTGTAGTACCTTCATAAATTGTAGGGGTAATTTCTGTAGCAGCTTCAGCAATTGCAGTGCCCATACCAGACCAGTTAATAGTTGCAATTCCTTCGATATCAAAATCAATGGTTGCTTCGTTAATTACTGCTCCATCTATTGTGTAAGTTAAAAAGCCGGCATCATTATCCTGCTCTTCAATTTGAAAGATGAGGCTAAAGCCTGTACCCAATTGAACGACATTTGACTGACCCCAATTAATTGCAGTCTTAGTTGCTCCAGTTGGAGTAATTACATTTGTACTACTACTTGCAGAACCTTTTGAGAAGGGGTAAGCATTGTTTGCGGTGTAAGTATCTGCGCCTGCCATCATTGCCCATAAAACTTCTTCTACAGCATGAGTTTCATTGTCTGTAGTACTTGCTTTACCTGTTCCTGTTCCTGTTGATTGAAAAGGTCTAACATAAGTAGAGAACGAAAACTCTGCAGGGGCTAAAGAGTCATTAAAGATTCTACGCCCTCTGCGGCTTGCGCCTCCTGAACCTGCTGCCTCATTAAGTGTTACTTCTGAAGTGTTTGAAGATTGAGATAAACTATAACCTTCGAGAATTGGAAGTTCCCAAATATTACTGCCCAACTTTACAAACATCTTCGCTGACCGGCTTAAATATATGCCTGCTACTGCCATGGTGTTTCTCCTATGTAAACTTGAAAAGGCTTAATCTTGAACGTTTGTTCGTGTAAGCGATTTCTTAGTAATGAACCTCAAGCTGCATCTCAGCAACCCCTAGAGGCTCTAACACACCTTCGTCGGTATCAATACCAAGTATGGTGATCTGTTTAATATTATGGGCTTTACCTTTCAAATCATAATATCGTAAACTTTTAGTTTCTTCTAGTAACGTCTCTACGTCTTCTAGTAATCTACCTAACGCGTTTGCTGCGTCATCTTCCTGTACATAACATCGTATAGTTACAGACAAAAATCTATCTTTATATCCACCCGCCTGGTATCTGCGAGTTTCTGATCCTGCATTTAAGTGTACCGCAGGAAACTCAGTTACCTCGTCCCAAAATAGTAGACGGGGGCTAACATTTTGATATAGGTTAGTAAGGTACTCTCCAGTGCCATCAATCTCTTTAAGCTTTTCAGCCATAGCAGAGACAATGTAATTTCGTTTCGTGGAATATAATCTTTCAGTACTCATACGCGCCTCAACATAAACTTATTCACCGCTAATTCTGCGGCAGCTTTTCTAATAGACATTTCTATTACGTTTCTTGGGTCTCTTTCAGGAGTTGCCCAACTCTTATTACCTCTCCCCATTTCAAATACTTCATAAGGATCTTTTTGGTATGTATATTCTATAGCAGGTAAACCTGCTGAAGGCTGCATAACACTGGTTACTTTTACGCTGTCTGCAAAAGTACCTGTTCTATTCTCTAGTCTCGGTGCTCCCATCTCTGATCGTACTGCAGCAGGGAGGTTTTTATTTATTGCTCCAATTAACTGTATGGGAGTACTTGCAGGAGATCGTTTTTTTCTGCCGTCTCTCTTTCGCTTTTCTTTTGCTACTTCCATTGCACCCGTTACTGTCATCTCAGGTACATTAACTTTTTGGCTTAACTTTTTCTGTCCTTTCCCTTTACTGCTAGCTTTATATGCTTTTCTTCTACGAGCTCCTGAAATTCTTACTGTAGCCCCTGTTCCTTTTAAAGCGTGAGTAAATGCATGAAACAGTACTTGCTCTAAGGCTTCTTCCATACTTAGCGAGCCTTTTAATTTAGCTAAACCGCCAATCTTTGCAAGCTCTTCCGAGGCTGCCGTTTCAAAAGTATTAGAGGCTTCCTGGTTTAATTTAGCGTTTATCGCTTGTAGCTCTACTGCATGCTCTAAAAGGAATAAACCATCGCTAGATACTTTTAAATTTCTGTCTACCGATACTTTTAATATATCTTTCTGGTTGAATAGGGCGTCTACAGCTTTTTGCTCTTTTGCCGCCATACCTTGCCTGGTGGCCGCAAACTGTTGCTTTGCTAAGTTTGCTCTAACACCAACAGCAGCTAGTCCGCCCCCACCATGCTCAAACTGAACACCTTTGTCTCCCATGCCACCAATCTTTTTTAGGTCTTCTTTCTTTCTACCCTGTAATAGGGGGAGAACTTTTGTTACAAGATTGGTACCTTTCATCTTTCTTAGATGCTCATATCCTGTACCTATAAAAGATTCTGTGCCTTGTGATCTTCTTTTATCTCTTATTTCATATAGCTTTTCTATTACGAGTGCATTGTCACTAAAATCTACTAAAGGAGCATTCTTTCCTCTCCCTTTCATTTTTCCTGCTTTTTTCGCTTTTTCTATATTTCCTATAGTACTCGTTTCATGTTCTTTGAGCATTTTAATATAGGTTTTATATATTATATCTAGCTCTTCTTCCGTGAACTCAGGATTTGCTCCTCTTAGCCCATCATAATACTTATCTTTTGGAACAGTAACTACATGAAACTGTGCACTCTCATTAAGTGCCCTACCTGAGCCAGCTTTTCTACTGCCGCCTGCAGTATTTGCCAATGCTTGTGCGAACGCTTTTAAAGCTGAACTAGACATTAATACTGCTTATAAAAATCTAGTACTCTTTTAATGTGGTCTGGAAAAGAGATACTATTTTTTCCGCCTGCTGCAGGGTTCTGTTGTGTAGCCCCTTGTATTGTTCGTCTTTCTTTATGCTCACTTTTAAAGTAGTAAGTAACTAAGTCACAAACAGCAAGTTTTAAGTCTGCAGGTAATGATGAATAGCCTGCGCTATAAGTAAGTTTTACTGTACCGTACCCTACTTCCCAAAATTTTTCTCTTCCTGAAATTAGTCGTACAATAGTATCTGTTTCTGTATCTACATGATAGTCTGTATCTACTACTAAAGTGTTGTAGGAGTCTGCACCTGCTTTTTTCTCTTGTACAGAAGTCACAGTAATTATAGGACTTTCTGTAGTTTGAACTTTAGCACTAGCAAATTCCATATTTATGGTTTCTACTTTATCACTAGTTACATAGTCTACTAAACTGTTTCCACAATAAGTTTTTACTAATTGACTCACAGAAGAAATTATAGCCTCAAGACGAGTATCGTCATTGTTGCTTTTTAAGCCTTCAAGGTCTTTATATGTTTGTAGGGTGACTAAGTCGTTCCCATTTATATTTACTGACATATTATAAATCCATTAGTAAAAACTTGGGGGCGGCGAACCACCCCGAAGTTATTAGTATTACTACTATTAAGCGTAAGACGCTCGAACAACTGGAGCATTACCTGCAGTACCGTCTTCAATTTCATTGAAGCCGACAGCTTGAGATGCAACTAAAGCTGTACGCTGTTGTGCAACTGAGTACTCAGACTCAATGTTTACACCAGCAAGACGTGGGATAACATAGTTATTCACGTTAACTGCAGCAGCAGCAGTAGTTGTAAGGGCTGAGGTGCCTTCATCTAGGTTACTCGCAAGAATATCACTAGAAATTACAGGAGAACCGTAAACGGTACCAACTAAACCAGAAAGCTTAGAAGCTAAAGCTTCACCAACTTCTGATACATCAGTAAATCCAGGACCATCGATAAGCTGTAAGTAGCCATCAGTAGGTAAGATGTAAGCTACATCTTGTGGATTCATACCAAATTTACCCATTTGCTGACGCATGGCCAAAAGACCATTTGCAGTGATTTCTTCAGTAGCACTAGAAGCATCAATTGCTGCTTGAGCCGAGCTGCTTTCAGTGTCAACGTCACCAGTAGCTGCAACGCCATAAGCGCCAGTTACTGTATCAGTACCGTCTTTACCTACAAGACCTTCACGTACTGAAGCAGAGCCTGCACCAACTAAACACATGCTGTCCATTGCGCGAGCATGTGAACGTGCAAGAGCAGATTGAATCATTGGCAACATTGCAATGATAGTTTGCTCGTCAGTGTCATTGCTCAAGAAAGTACCTGCAATCATACGATATGCACGTAAGATAACTTGAGTAGTTGCATATGCAGAAGTTCCGCCAGCCATACTATTAACAATAGTGTTATCAGTATCAGTGATACCATTAGCAGCAAAAGTTGCTAAACCAGTATCAGGAGCGATTGGTAATACAGTCGCACCAGAAGTAACTGGAATTTCGCGGAAAAGACTAGCAACGCGTTGCTCTAAACGAACTGCTTCTGTGAAAGAAGAGATAACGCTAGAGTCAATGCCTAATGAGCCTGCACCAGTATAAGTAATATCTACACCAGCTTTTTCCATTAGACTCTTAGCATAGTCAGTGTCCCATCCTTTACCAGTGATAGTACCCAAGATTTTTGCACCTAAAAATTCGTTACCCCAAGCAGAAACATCACCGGCTTTACGACCAGAGAAGTCACGCTTGCTGTTACGCATAGCTTCTAACTCAGCAGCTTTTTCAGCTACTTGAGCTTCATACTTTTTAGTAATCTCTTGAATTTCAGAATCTTTTGCTTTTGCAAAATCAGCTTCCATGTCAGCAACTAAGCGATCTGCACCAGTTTCAATACCAGTACGGATTGTGCTTTCTACTGCAGCTTTTTCAGCTGCTTTTTGTTCTACTGCGTCAGCAGCAGCTTTTTGTTCCGCTACATCAGCGGCTTTTTGTTCGGCTTGTTTCATTGCAATTTTAGCAGCAGTTTCATCAGCTACTTTCTTAGCAAATGCTTCCAAGTCGATGTTGGATTCATTGATATCCATTTTGATCTCCTGTTTTTCCGATTTCTCGGAGCTTGTA
>TARA_R110000796_G_scaffold35017_2_pt1 | contig 29799 bp, 30 predicted proteins | sample TARA_R110000796 | Tara Oceans TARA_R110000796 (sample SAMEA4397815) | marine metagenome | biome: Polar Biome; feature: [SRF] surface water layer (ENVO:00010504); material: water (ENVO:00002006), including particulate matter (ENVO:01000060) such as... | depth 5 m
GAAGGAATGGATATGTTTGCCGAATACAATTACGATTATTTGAAGTCGCCTGAAAAAACGACCTACGACAAAAATGTTCCTGTTAAGGAAATTTTACTCAACCTTACGGGTAATATGAATCGATACATCTGGAGTATGAATGGTGTACCATTGTCGGAGGCGGATAATATCAAGATAAATAACAAGGAGGTAACGCGTATTACTTTTAATAACCTGACGATGATGCACCACCCAATGCACTTGCACGGGCATTTCTTTAGAGTACTTAATGAAAATGGAGAGTACTCACCATTAAAGCACACGGTAAATGTGCCACCAATGCAAAAAATGACTATTGAGTTTTATGGGAATAATGGCGATGAATATGGTAATTGGTTTTTCCATTGCCACATTTTATATCATATGATGGGTGGTATGGCAAGAGTAGTGTCTTATGATACACCAAGAGACCCAAGAATGGATGAATTTCCAGCTTCTAAAATTATTGAAGAAACAGATAAATGGTATTCTTGGGGATTGGTAGATGCGGCGTCTCACACTACTGCTTTAAACCTAACAACCTCTAATATAAGAAATCAATTTAACGCCTCTTTTGAATATGGGTGGAACCAGAATCTGGAAGGTGAATTCACTTACGAACGCTATCTGCATGATTATTTACGAGTTTTTGGTGGTGTTAATATTGAGAATTCAACACGCGATAGCTTAGATGAATTTAGCACAACAGCAGTTGTTGGTGTTCGTTATTTAACACCTTACTTATTCAATTTAGATGTGCGCGTTGATAATAAATTAAGACCAAGAATTGGTGTAGGACGCAGTATAATGATATTCCCTAAACTGTCTGTATTTGGTTATTATGAATATCAAATAGATTTAGGTTTTGTCGATGACTTACCAATAAATAAAGACTTCACTTCAGAAACCGTATGGAGTGCAGGAGCAGAATATATGCTATCAAGAAATTTTTCATTAATGGGAAGTTATGATAATCGTTTTGGAGCAGGTGGAGGATTATCAATAAGATTTTAACAAAAATAATATTAACACTAAAATAATTAAAATGAGCAAATTAAAATTAACATTAGGTATGGTTGCGTTAGCATTTATGACCTTAACAGCGGTGTCTTGTAAAGATGCAAAAAAAGAAAACAATTCCTCAAATGATCACCATTCAGAAATGAATGCTGATGAAGATCATTCAAAAATGAACCACGATAACAATGATGGTCATCACGAAGGTGAGAAAACGGAAATGACAACAAATGGTACTGGAGATGGAAATGCAGAAATGGTACTAAAAGATTATTTTAATCTAAAGGATGCTTTGATAGCAGATGATAATGCAAAAGTAAAAGAATTAGGCGGGAATTTGGCAAAAAGTTTAGGGAATTTAGATGTTTCTAAATACGTAGACACACAAAAATCGGAATTAAATGAAATTATTGAAGATGCCGTAGAGCATGCGGAACATATTTCAGAAAGCCCAATGGAACATCAAAGAGAGCATTTTAAAATTTTAAGTAAAGATGTAACAGATATGGTTGCCATTACTGGAACTGCGAATACTTTATATGAGCAATTTTGCCCAATGTACGATGGTGGTAGTTCTTGGTTGAGTAGAAGCGAAGAGGTTCTTAACCCTTATTACGGAAGCAAAATGCTTAAATGTGGTAAGGTGCAAAAAGAGATTAACTAAATGAAGTTAGTCAAAATCATAGCATTGGTTTTATTGTTAGCGTTCGTGGGGATTCAGTTTATTCCTGCGACACGTAATCAAAGCGACCTTATACCTGAAACCGACTTTATGTTGGTCAATAAAGTACCTGAAACAATTCAAAAAAAACTTCAAGTATCTTGTTATGATTGCCACAGTAATAATACTAAATATCCATGGTACAATAAAATCCAACCAGTTACTTGGTTTTTAGAAAATCATATAGAAGAAGGAAAAGCTGAACTCAATTTTAACGAATGGGATTCGCTATCAAACCGAAGAAAGAAAAGTAAACTACGGTCAATTATAAAGCAGATTGAAAGTGGTGAAATGCCTTTAGAATCTTACACTTTAATACATAAAGACGCAACTTTTACAGAAGCAGAAGAAATGATTAGTTATATAACACAATTAAAAGATAGTCTATAATAAAAATTTAAAATCAGAAAAAATGAAAAATTTAAAAATGAGTATAGCAGCAATGCTATTGTTAGCAGTTTCTTTTACCAATGCACAAGAAAAGGAAAAAATGAATCACGATCATGGAGATATGAAAATGGATCATAGTAAAATGAAAATGGACCAAATCCAAGACGCCAAAGCAGAGGCAGTTCTTGCTGATTATTTTACTTTGAAAGATGCTTTAGTTGGAGATGACACAAAGAAAGCTGCACAATCAGGCACTAAATTAGTGGCCTCTCTCAAATCATTTGATAAGAGTAACTATACTAAAGAACAACAAGAAGAACTGGTTGATATCATAGATGACGCTACTGAACACGCTGAACATATTGCTAAAAGTGCCATAGATCATCAACGCGAGCACTTTAAAACTTTGAGTAAAGATATTGCAGATATGGTGACAATTACAGGGACAAAAAATATCTTGTACGAGCAATTTTGCCCAATGTATGACAAGGGTAGTGTTTGGCTAAGTCTGCAAAAAGATATTAAAAACCCGTATTACGGCAGTAAAATGTTGACCTGTGGTAAAGTACAAAAGGAAATAAAATAAATGAAAGTTATAAGGTACATACCCATAATTTTAGGGGTAGCGTTGGTTGGCATACAGTTTGTGCCTACACATCGCAATCAGGGCGATCTTATACCAATAACCGCTTTAATGTTGGTGAATACCTTGCCAGTAGCCATTACTGAGAAATTAAATATCTGTTGTTAAGATTGCCATAGTAATAACACCCAATACCCGTGGTACAACAAAATACAACCCGTTGCATGGTTTTTAGAAGACCATATCAACGAAGGCAAGGCGGAGCTTAATTTTAACGAATGGGATAGCCTGTCCAAACGAAGAAATGCAAGCAAAATAATATCGATCATCAACCAGATTAAGGATGATGAAATGCCTTTGTTCACGTATACTATAATCCATAGGGATGCAATTTTTAATGATGAAGAGAAACTTGCTATTATTGATTATATGACAGCATTAAATCGAAAATTACAGTAAACTAAAATAGCTGAATATGAATATAGAAGATACACTTTCGCAAAAAATGGCAGAATTGCAAAAACTAGGGTATACCTATGATTTAAATCTCTGTTCGGAACATATCGAATGTAATGCTTTGAAGTTAAAATTACATCCAGAAGATTTTGATGTTGATCAGGTACATCGTTTTGAAGGAATGAGCAGTACGGATGACAATAGTATACTATATGCAATCAGTTCCAAAAAAGGGGTAAAAGGACTCTTGGTTGATGCCTATGGTGTTTATGCCGAAAATATTTCAGAAGCCATGCGGAAAAAATTAAGATAAGATGACGCTAACCCTTCACATTAAAAACATGGTTTGTAAGCGCTGTATTTCTACAGTTTTACATGAATTTAATGTATTAGATTTTACAGTGAAGTCTATTGAATTGGGACAGGTGGTCGTGGAGGAAACAAATGATGTTAACAAAATTTCTAAACTAAAAATTGCACTAAAAGGGCATGGCTTCGAAATTATAGAAAATGAAGTAGATACTTTGGTAGAACAAATTAAAGTGACCCTTATCCATAAAATTGAAAAAGGGAAAACCGCCGATTTGTTTAAAATTTTAGCAGTTGAGTTTGGCAAATCAGAAACGGCGCTAAGCAAACTTTTTAGTAAACATGAAGGGGTGACTTTAGAGAAGTACACCATCAATCTGAAAATTGAAAAAGTAAAAGAATTGATACAATTAGGGCAATTAAATTTCTCTGAAATCGCGTATAGCCTTAATTATAATAATAGCAGTCATTTGGCAAAACAGTTTAAAACGAATACAGGCATGTCTATGTCGGACTATAAAAGTCTGCAAGCGTGGGATAGAAAACCTTTAGACGGAATTGTATAAATAAGAATCAGAATTGTGAAAATGAAACAACCAAAAACTGTTTAATTTTGACTTATAGAATTAAATAATTATGAAACATACCTATCACATACACGGAATGACCTGCAACGGTTGTCGCAGTCACGTAGAAGAAACACTTTCTAAAGTTGCAGGCGTTTCAAAGGCTACCGTCAATTTAGAAAAGGCAGAAGTTACGATTGAAATGGAAGCCCATATTCCTATAGAAACCTTTCAAGATGCTTTAAAAAACGACGGTGGGCGCTATAGCATCCATAAACCAGGAGAACACCAGCACCACGAGGAAAAAAAGCAAGCAAAACCTACGGGAAAAGGTACAGGCACCTTTTATTGCCCTATGCATTGCGAAGGTGATAAAACCTATGACAAGCCTGGCGATTGCCCGGTATGTGGCATGCATTTGGTAGAAGAACAAAATCTATCAGCAAGTACAGCAGAACAATGGACCTGCCCCATGCATCCTGAAATTGTAAAAGATGAAGCAGGCGCTTGCCCTATTTGCGGTATGGATTTGGTGCCGATGCAAGCAAGCCTTTCGGCAGAGGAGAAGACTTATAATATGTTGTCCAAAAAGTTTTGGATTGCCGTGGCTTTTACCTTGCCCATTTTCATAATTGCGATGAGCGAAATGCTGCATAATAATCCGTTATACGATCTTATGGAGCAGAAACAATGGAATTGGATTCAGTTTGCACTATCGATTCCAGTAGTATTTTATGCCACGTGGATGTTTTTTGAAAGAGCGTATCGCAGTATCAAAACATGGAATCTAAATATGTTCACCCTTATCGGTATTGGTGCCGGGGTGGCGTGGCTGTTTAGTGTTTTTGGCATGTTTTTCCCTGACTTTTTTCCGAGTCAGTTTAAAACGGAAAATGATACGGTACACGTTTATTTTGAAGCCGCTACGGTTATTCTAACCCTTGTTTTATTAGGGCAATTGCTAGAAGCACGTGCGCATAGTAAAACCAATTCGGCAGTAAAAGAATTGCTGAAATTAGCACCAAACAAAGCGTTGAAGATAGTAGACGGCGAAGAGGTGGAAGTCAGCATCGATAAAATAATGTTGAATGATATCTTAAAAGTAAAGCCAGGAGAGAAAATTCCGGTAGATGGTTCAATAACGGAAGGGGAAACCAGCATAGACGAAGCGATGATTACGGGTGAACCTATGCCTGTAAATAAAACCATTGGCGATAAAGTAAGTAGCGGTACCATTAATGGCAATCAGTCTTTTTTAATGAAAGCCGAAAAAGTGGGTAGTGACACCTTACTTTCTCAAATTATTCATATGGTGAATGATGCCAGTAGAAGTCGTGCGCCGATTCAAAATTTAGCGGACAAAGTATCTGGGTATTTTGTACCTGTAGTTGTACTTATTTCCGTATTAACCTTTGCCGTTTGGACCCTTTGGGGACCAGAACCAGCCTATGTATATGCTTTGGTAAATGCCATTGCGGTATTAATTATTGCATGTCCCTGTGCTTTAGGGTTAGCCACACCCATGTCTGTTATGGTAGGCGTTGGTAGAGGTGCTCAAAATGGCGTGTTGATTAAGAATGCCGAAGCACTAGAGAAAATGAATAAAGTGGATACGTTGATCGTAGATAAAACAGGAACCATTACGGAAGGGAAACCGACTGTAGAAACTATAGGCTCTTTTGAGGCTAGTTATAGTAAAACGGATGTTCTACAATATATTATTTCGCTGAATACCAATAGCGAACACCCACTTGCTGAAGCCACGGTAAAATATGGCAAAGAAGAGAAAGTAGAAATCCTAAAATCAGACAATTTTACTGCAGTTACGGGTAAAGGGGTAGAAGGCACCATCAATGGAAAAAAGCTAGCCCTTGGGAATCCTGAAATGATGGCACATGCAAAGGCAGAAATCACCTCGAAAATGCAGGAACAAGCCAAAACCTACCAAAAACAAGGTAAAACAGTTTCTTTTTTAGCCATTGATAAGCAAGTTAATGGTTATGTGGTTATTGGCGACAAAATTAAAGCAACGAGTGCTAAAGCCATAAAAGAATTGCAAGACAAAGGTATAAATGTGATTATGCTTACAGGCGATAATCACGATACGGCACAAGCGGTAGCCTCGGCCCTAAATCTTACCGATTTTAAAGCCAGTATGTTGCCGGAAGACAAGCTAAAAGAAGTAGAAAAATTACAAAAAAGCGGTAGGGTAGTAGCCATGGCAGGCGATGGTATCAACGATGCTCCAGCATTGGCAAAAAGCGATGTAGGTATTGCTATGGGTACCGGAACCGATGTGGCGATAGAAAGTGCTATGATTACTTTGGTAAAAGGCGATTTACACGGTGTTGTAAAAGCCAGACACTTAAGTGTGGGGGTGATGAAAAATATCAAGCAAAATCTATTTTTTGCATTAATTTACAACACCTTAGGTGTGCCTTTAGCAGCAGGGGTCTTATTCCCAGTTTTTGGAATATTACTTTCTCCTATGATTGCGGCCTTGGCCATGAGTTTTAGTTCGGTATCAGTGATTGTGAATGCCTTAAGATTAAGAAATATTAAAATATAAATTTAAATAAGCCTATGAAGAATTTAATGCTAGTACTGGTCGTAACACTTTCTGTGTTCAGTTGTAAAAACGAAGCCAAAAAGGAAATAATAAATGAACATGAAAATCACAATGCTACTGCGGTAGAAGATGCTCCTAAAAAGAAAGTACTAAGTCCACATACTGCCGCCATGGCTATGGTTGGTGATGCGCATGTGCATATTGATTATTCCTCGCCAGGTGTGAGAGATCGCGTTATTTTTGGCGGATTAGTAGGTTATGATAATGTATGGCAGGCAGGAGCCCATAAAGCGACATGGATAGAAACCAATAAAGATTTAATCATAAATGGAAAAGTACTCCCAAAAGGGAAATACGGATTTTTCACCATTCCTACCAAAGGGGATTGGATCCTTATTTTTAATAAAAATTGGGAGCAACATGGAAAAGATGATTATGATGAAAAAGACGATGTGCTTCGCTTTACAACCACACCAGAATTATCCGATGTTATTACTGAACAATTAACCTATAAAGTGGATAAAATAAGTGATACTGAGGGGACTATTACTTTCGCATGGGAAAAAGTAACATTAACCATTCCATTTACAGTAAAACAATAATATATGGTAAACAGACAAACAGCCAATAAGATCAGAAAAACACACCGCTATTTAGGCCTCTTTTTAGGGATTCAGTTTTTACTGTGGACCATTAGTGGGTTATATTTTAGTTGGACGAATATTGATGAAATACATGGAGATCACTTGCGGAATCAAGAATTGGTGCCTGCTGCATTCGATAATTTGCTGAGTCCGACTGATTTGACCAATCAGGATAAGACTACAAGCATCGCATTAAAGGACATAGCTGGGGAACCGTATTATTGGATTAATGAAAAGCAATTGGTAAATGCTCGCACTGGTGAAGCCAAGCAAGAAATTACCAAGGAAGAAGCCTTACAGATTTCAAAAATTAATATGAAGCCTGGACTTAAGGTGGCTACCATTAATAGAATCGAAAACGTAGATGCACATAGTGAATATAGAGGCAAGCCATTGCCTGCTTATGCTATTTCGTACGAATCGTCGGAGAATGTAATCGCTTATGTTTCGGTAAAAGACGGACAGTTTCAAACATTACGTCATCGAGATTGGCGTTGGTTCGATTTTTTATGGATGTCCCATACTATGGATTATCAAGGGCGAGATAATTTCAATACCATTGTATTACGAGTATTTTCACTTTTAGGACTAATCACTGTTTTAAGTGGCTTTACCTTATGGTTTACCAGTTCGCCAACGATTAGAAAATTAGGAAAGAAGAAAAAATAATTAAAACATAAACGACATGAAATCAGCAGAAAAAAATCACGAAGAAAAGAACAAAGGAAATTACACAAAATTTGTGACTATGTTAGTAGCATCATTTGTGGCCATGTATATTACTATGTACTTAAATACCTATGCGATAGACCACGTGTATTTTAGTTTAACACGATTTTATATGAGCTGTTTAGGTATTTCAACAATGGCTATTATTATGTATGTAGCCATGCGAAATATGTATCAAAATAAAAAGAAAAACATTGCTATTATAGCATGCAGTATTGTCCTATTTGCAGGCGCATTAGGTTTGGTTCGTGCGCAAGCGCCAATAGTTGGCGATGTGCTATGGATGAAAGCCATGATTCCGCATCACTCTATTGCTATTTTAACAAGTGAACGTGCAGACATCCAAGATCCGGAAGTAAAAAAATTAGCTGAAGACATCATTAAAGCACAACAAAAAGAAGTTAAAGAAATGAAAGCAATGATAAAAAGGTTAGAAAATGAATAATAAAAAAATCCCTATGGAGATTAACCTTCTAGGTGGATACGAAGCTTAAACATATTTTTTCTAAAGTGCATTAAAATTTACTTTTTAGTTTAATTGAGGACTTTAGAAGTCAACATGTAGAACAAATAAAATAGTTTATTTCGATATTAAATTAATTATTTTTCCGAGCTATTAGCTAATAAATAAACAGATGGAAAGATTGAATATATTAATCCTAATTATAAATTATTGTGTTTAATTTCTAAAAAAGTAGAATCTGTAGTATTTAGATTATTGCTCGCCGATTAGGAATAAAGTGCACAAAGAAAATGTTAGTAAAAGGTGCATTTACATGTAATAAAAATGCCTTTGAAATTAATTACTAAAATGGCGCGTATTTTAAAAATAATTTGATAAAATTATAGAATACGTCAACCCAAGTGAAGAAAATTTTGGACAAGTCCTGTGTATTATTCTATAAGAATAATTATAGAGCTAATTAAGTCAAAAATTACCAACTAAGGTTTAGTATAAAGAATAAGGTTAGTTTTCTGCCACGTTGCGTTTTTCAATTCTTATATTAATACCCAATGGTAAATGAACTATGAACCAAAAGAAGGAAATTGTTGACTTCATTATTTTTATGGTACTTTATGGTGATAAAAATTTTTGTCGATTACTCTAGTTTTTGCACAACCATTGCATAAAATTATTTATATCTTTACACTCAGTATGAAGTTAATCACATCTATATCTCTGTCAATATTGTTTATGGTTCAGGCAATTATGCCTAACATAGACTTGGGATGTGAATTTGAAAAAATTGCAGCGGTCTACTCACATTATCAAGAGCATAGAATTTTTGATGGTGATACATTGTTGGATTTTGTAGTAAAGGAGTATATAAATAATGACGGAAATGCAGAGAAGCATCATGAAAATACAAACCATCACGATTTGCCTATGCAGAACTCACATCAGTGTAGCCATCTTACGTTTTTCTTAGTTCAGCAATCTCATTTTATATTAGAATCTTTTAAGTTTACTAAAGGTATAAAATTCGATTTTTACAAAGCATCACTTTCTTCTACCTATTTAGATACGTTATTTCAGCCACCTAGAATTTAAAAAATGTTTGTGCCTAATTTAATTAGGAGCAATTGTATTTATAGTCTTAATACTATAGAAAGAATAATTTTTTACAAACTTTTTTTAAATTATTTTATATGCTTAATAACATTATTAGGTACTCTATAACCCATAAATTGGTTATAGGGCTACTTACATTGGCATTGATAATTACAGGAATATATTCATTAAAACAGCTTCCTGTAGATGCCGTTCCAGATATTACCAATAATCAAGTTCAAGTTATTACCAATTCACCAACACTTGCAGCACAAGAGGTTGAGCGTTTAATAACTTTTCCAATAGAAATTACCATGGCTACCATACCGAAAATTGATGAAATTCGTTCGTTTTCTCGGTTTGGTTTGTCGGTTGTCACTATTGTTTTTGAAGAAGATGTGGATGTGTATTGGGCACGACAACAAGTAAATGAACGTCTTGCGGATGCACAATCCCAAATACCCGAGGGTATAGGGAAACCGGGTATTGCACCTTTAACCACGGGCCTTGGTGAAATATACCAATATGTAGTAACCACAAAACCGGGTTATGAAGATAAATACAATGCCATTCAATTGCGTACCATACAAGATTGGGTTATTAAAAGACAACTTTTAGGCACTAAAGGTGTTGCCGATGTAAGTAGTTTTGGTGGCTATTTAAAGCAATATGAAATAGCCATAAGTCCAGAACGTTTGAATGCGATGCAGGTTACTTTTTCAGAAATTTTTGATGCGTTGGAAAATAACAATCAGAATACTGGAGGTGCCTACATCGAGAAAAATGATAAAGCGCTATTTATTAGAAGTGAAGGGCTAGTTGGTACTGTTAACGATATCGAAAATATTCTTGTCAAACAAACAGAAAACGGCAACCCTATTTTAATAAAGGATGTAGCTAAAGTGCAAACAGGTTCTGCCATACGCTATGGTGCAACCACAAGAAATGGCGAAGGTGAAGTGGTAAGTGCCATAGTAATGATGCTAAAAGGGGCAAATTCAGCACAGGTAATCACAGATGTTAAAGATAAAATCGAAACCATTAGTAGGACATTACCTGAAGGTGTTGTGATTGAGCCATTTTTGGATAGAACAAAATTGGTTGATAATGCCATAGGGACCGTCACAACAAACCTAGTAGAGGGCGCGCTTATTGTGATATTTATTTTACTATTATTATTGGGTAATTGGCGTGCCGGATTAATCACTGCATCCGTAATCCCATTGGCATTATTATTTGCTTTTAGCATGATGCACCTTTTTGGTGTTTCAGCAAACTTAATGAGTCTGGGAGCTATTGATTTTGGATTGATTGTTGATGGCGCAGTTATTATAGTAGAAGCTACCTTATTTCATTTAGGTACTCTAAGACTTAAGCGAAAACTTACCCAAAAAGAAATGGATGAAGAGGTGTACCAATCTGCTAGTAAAATTAGAAATTCGGCAGCATTTGGAGAAATTATTATCCTAATTGTTTATTTGCCAATTTTAGCATTGGTAGGTACTGAAGGAAAAATGTTTGGACCAATGGCACAAACCGTAAGTTTTGCCATATTAGGAGCTTTTATTTTGTCTTTAACTTATGTACCCATGATGTCCGCCTTAATGTTAAGTAAAAATGTGGAACACAAAAAGAATATTTCTGATAATATCATGGATTTCTTATATCGTATCTACCAACCAATACTCAAAAAAGCCATTCATAATCGAATTGTTGTTGTTGTAATAACGTTGATGCTATTTGGTATCGCGTTTATGGTTTTTAGAAATTTAGGTGGAGAATTTATTCCTACACTCGAAGAAGGTGATTTTGCAGTTGAAACCAGAGTCATGACAGGTAGTTCCTTAAATAATACGATAAAGGCAACAACGAAAGCAGAAAAAATATTATTGGATAATTTTCCTGAAGTTTTACAGGTTGTTTCTAAAATTGGTTCGGGTGAAATTCCAACAGACCCCATGCCTGTTGAAGCGGCAGATTTAATGATTATTTTAAAAGACAAATCGGAATGGACATCAGCTTCAAACAGAGAAGCGTTGGCCAATAAAATGGCTGAAGCTTTAGAGGTAATTCCAGGAGTTACTTTCGGATTTCAGCAACCAATACAGATGCGCTTTAATGAGTTGATGACAGGTGTACGTCAAGATGTTGCTGTTAAAATCTATGGTGAAGATTTAGACCAATTATCAAAGTATGCTAACCAAATAGGTAAAATAGCAGGAACGGTTAATGGTGCAGTAGATATTTACATTGAGGAGGTTACTGGTGTGCCACAAATTGTAATTGATTATAATAGAGCACAATTGGCAAAATATGGTTTAGATATAAAATCTGTAAATAATACCATTCAAGCAGCGTTTGCAGGTGCATCATCTGGATTGGTTTATGAAGGAGAAAAACAATTTGATTTGGTGGTGCGTTTGGAAGGCGACCATAGAACAAATCTTTCCGATGTCCAAAACTTATACATTAATGGGGCTAAAGGACAACAGATACCGTTACAGCAAGTAGCAAATGTTTCAATTATTGATGGTCCATATCAAATACAACGCGATGATACTCGAAGAAGAATTATTACAGCGTTTAATGTTCGAAATCGCGATGTAGAAAGTGTTGTAGATGAAATCAGTAAAAAAATTGAAAGTCAAGTCAATTTAGCACCTGGTTATAGTGTGAGCTATGGTGGACAATTTGAGAATTTGGTAGAAGCAAGACAGCGTTTGTCCATTGCTGTACCAATGGCGTTGTTGCTTATTTTTATTTTGTTGTATTTCACTTTTGGCTCTATCAAGCAAGGTGTTCTCATTTTTACAGCCATTCCATTATCTGCCATAGGCGGTGTTTTTGCACTTTGGTTGCGCGATTTACCATTTAGTATTTCGGCAGGAGTAGGGTTTATTGCCTTGTTTGGGGTAGCTGTATTAAACGGAATTGTTTTAATAGCAGAGTTTAACCGACTTAAAAAGGATGGCGTTTCAGATGTTTTTGAACGTATTTACCAGGGTACAAAAACACGTTTACGCCCTGTAATAATGACGGCTGCTGTGGCATCTTTAGGGTTTTTACCAATGGCAATTTCCCAGACTTCTGGAGCGGAGGTTCAACGTCCTTTGGCAACAGTAGTTATAGGTGGTTTAATTACGGCCACGTTTCTAACGCTTGTCGTATTGCCCATTCTCTATTATTATTCAGAAAAGAAAATAAAAATGAAAACAAATAAAACGGTAATGCTGTTGCTTTTCATCTTTTTTACAAGCGTAGTTTCGATAAATGCCCAAACAATCCAAAATGTAAAAACGTTTGATAATCTTGATGCAGTTATTGAAGTGGCTCTGAAGAACAATCCAAATATTAAAATATCGAAACAAAAAACAGCACAAGAGCAAGCTTTAAAGGGAGCGAGCTTCGATATTCCAAAAACAGAGTTTGGTTTGGAATATGGGCAAACCAATAGTATTGCAGATAATGACACCCGTTTTAGTGTAAGCCAAACCTTTGCATTTCCAACGTTTTATGGGAATCAAAATAAATTGTCAAAAGCAAAGATAGTATCGAGCGAGCTTCATCAAGAGGTTGTTAAAAATGAATTGATAGCCCAAATAAAATCAGCCTATTATCAACTTTGGTATTTAAAAAGAAAACAACGTTTGTTACAGCAGCAGGATAGTATTTATGAAAAATTCCAATACGCGGCGAATCTGCGTTTTAAATCAGGAGAAAGTAATGCGTTGGAACAGGCAACTGCCAATGCAGAAGTAGCAGATATTAACATTGGTTTGAAAAATAATATTTCAGACATTAAAGCTTACCAATTGCTATTACAAAATTTAACACAATCCGACAGTCTTATCGACATCAATGTTGGGAAATTAGAGGTCATGTCAACCTTGTTTTCAGAAGCATTGAAAGACAGTTTAGCTGTGTCAAATAATCCTTTGGTAGCATTTTATAAATCAAAAGTAGAAGTTGCCGACAAAGAGCGCTCCGTGCAGTCAGCAAAAATACTGCCTGATATTACTTTGGGGTATTTCAATCAATCGTTTATAGGCAATGGCGAAACAGCAAATGGCATGCAAACTGTGTTTGACTCTGGAGACCGTTTTTCAGGTGTACAATTTGGATTAAGTATCCCTATCTTTTTTAAGTCGCATACTTCAAAAATTAAAGCGGCCAAAATCCACCAAATGGAAAGCGAAACACAACTGGAAGCGGTTACAAATTACACCAAATCACAGTTACAAACAGCAGCGGAAACCTTAAAGAAAGACCAAGATAATATGAGTTTTTATCGACTCAATGCGTTGCCACAAGCTGAATTGTTATTGAAAAGCTCACAACGTGGTTTTCAAGAAGGAGCCATTGAATATATAGAATATGTACAGGGAATTAATCGAGCTTTGGCCATACAAACCAAATACCTGGATTATATCAATCAATATAATCAAACAGTAATAATCATTGAAAAATTGATAGCAAATAATTAAAGACATGAAAAATATAGCATATAAGATAATCTTGTGTAGTACACTTATTTTCGCAGTAGGGTGTAAAGAAAAAACAATTGTTGTGGAAGATACTCACGAAGCCGTAAATGAGAATATCGTTGAACTCACAGAGGCACAATTAGCACTAACAGAAATTGTTATTGGTAAAGTTGAAAAACGAAAAATAGGGCACGAAATTTCTGTTAATGGCATGATAGACGTACCACCTCAGGGCAATATTTCTGTGACCGTTCCTTATGGTGGTTTTTTAAAATACACAACAATGCTTCCCGGAACTAAGTTAAAAAAAGGTCAAATAATTGCTACAGTTGAAAACCCTGAATTTATTGATTTTCAAAGAGATTATTTAGAAGCAATAGCAAATAATGAATATCTTAAAGCAGATTTTGAACGTCAACAAACGTTGAACAATGCCGAAGTAACATCAAGTAAAGTATTTCAAAAAGCGAAGAGCAATTATATGACCAATAAGGCAAATATTCAAGCTTTGGAAAGTAAGTTACAGTTAATTGGCATAAATCCCTCAAGTGTAACAAACAGTAAGATAGTTTCAGTTGTCAACGTGTATTCCCCAATAAATGGTATCGTTCGAGAGGTGTATATTAATACTGGAAAATATTTTAATCCGCAAGATGTATTGATGGATATAACCGATGCAACAGACTTACATGTAGAATTAAAGGTTTATGAAGACGATATTCCACTAATTAGAATAGGTCAAAATATACGTTTCAGAATATCAAATGCTCCAGATGAATGGATGGAAGCCGAAGTTTTTTTAATAGGAAATAATGTGCGAGAGGATAGGTCTATAACCATTCATGGACACTTGAAGGATAAAAATGAAGACTTAGTACCAGGTATGTTTGTAAATGCTAATATTGAAGTAGAAGCGTTTGATCAATATTCTGTGCCAGTAGAAGCGATTGTAAGATTTGAAGGCAAACAGTATATTTTTCAATCGTTAGGTATTCGCAAAGAAGGCGAACAGATAATGAATGATTTTGAAATGCTTGAAATTTTGAAAGGCAATGAAGAAGGAGATTTTGTAGCATTTTCTTTAAAAAATGAAGATGAAGATATTACTGAAATCGAAGTAGTTCTAAAAGATGCCTTCACTCTTTTAGCAAAAGCAAAAAATAGTGAAGAAGAAGGTGGTCACTGACATTAAGTTTTATGAAAGAGATTGAAAAATTATTAGAATTAAAAAATATACGTGTTACAGCAATGCGTTTATTGATTTATAAGTTTCTTGCAGATAAACAAGTAGCAGTTACTTTAACTGATATAGAAAATTCATTTAAAAAAGCTGATAGAACCACTTTATATAGGACTATAAAAACCTTTGAAGACAAAACAATTGTGCATCAAATAGACGATGGTACTGGGATTACAAAATATGCTTTATGTGAAAAGGGATGTAATTGTGAGCTTGAAACCGATTTGCATTTACATTTTCATTGTAATAATTGTAACGAAACAATATGTCTAACTGAACATAAAATTCCACAAATTAAAGTACCCTATGGTTTCGTTTCTGAGAACATTAACTTGGTTGTAAAAGGAATTTGTGATAAGTGCAGTGGATTATAAATGCACTTCCATTGCATCTTGATTTATTGCATTTTTGTATTAAACTGATAAACAATGAAAAATAAATTAATTGGTGCAGGTTTGCTTACTGCAATCACAGCTTCACTATGTTGTATTACACCAGTTTTGGCTCTTATCGCAGGAACAAGCGGAATTGCCTCAACATTCTCTTGGATTGAACCATTTAGATCTTATTTAATCGTGCTAACAATTTTGGTTCTTGGTTTTGCTTGGTATAAAAAGCTAAAACCTCAAAAGGAAATTGACTGTGGATGTGATACTGAAGAAAAATCAAAATTTTTAAAGTCAAAAACCTTTTTAGCAATAGTAACTGTTTTTGCAATTGTAATGTTGGCTTTCCCATACTATTCAGAAATTTTTTACCCAAATACAGAGAAGCAAATAGTCGTAGTTGATAAATCGGACATTAAAACAATTGAATTTCAAATAAGCGGAATGACTTGTGCAAGTTGCGAAGAACATGTAAACCACGAAGTAAATAAACTAAACGGAATTGTAAACTCAAAAGTGTCCTACGAAAATAGAAATGCAATCATTGAATTTGACAAAACCAAAACCAATGAAACGGAAATCGAGAAAGCAATTAACGCAACAGGTTATAAAGTAACCAACAAAAAATAAACCAATGGAAATTCAATTAAAATCAGAGATTACTTGTCCTATTTGTGGACATAAAAAAATTGAAGAAATGCCAACAAATGCTTGTCAATTTTTCTACGAGTGTGAGCATTGTAATACGGTTTTGAAACCGAATGAAGGAGAATGTTGTGTTTATTGCTCTTATGGTACTGTTTCTTGCCCACCAATTCAACAAAACAAAAGTTGTTGCTAAAACAAAGACAATGAAAAAAAAGAAAGTCAATTTGAGAGATTTAAAACAAAATTCAGAAGAGCAGCATAGTCATGATGATGGACACGACCATAGTGGTCAACCCAACAATTACAAAGCCTATATTCCTGCAATTATAAGTTTTTCAATGCTTATGATGGGCATTGCTTTAGACTATTATGGTGTTGCTTTTTTCAAGGATTGGTTACGCATCATTTGGTACAGTATTGCTTATTTGCCAGTGGGACTTCCTGTTGTAAAAGAAGGTATAGAAAGTATTAAAAAAGGCGATGTTTTTACAGAGTTTTTCTTAATGTCAATAGCTACTTTGGGTGCTTTTTCTATTGGTGAATATCCAGAAGGTGTTGCTGTTATGTTATTCTACGCTATTGGAGAGTTATTTCAAAATGCAGCAGTCAATAGAGCTAAGAGTAATATTAAAGCATTATTGGATGTCAGACCTAAAGAGGCTAATGTTTTTAGAAACGGAAATATTGTAAGTATTAGCCCTGAACTTGTTGGGATTGGAGAAAAAGTACAAGTAAGAGTTGGAGAAAAAGTGCCGTTAGATGGTATTTTGCTTTCCGAAAAAGGGTCGTTTAACACAGCAGCTTTGACTGGTGAAAGTAAACCCGATACGATTGCAAAAGACGAAAAAGTATTTGCTGGAAGCATAAATTTGGACGGTGTAATTGAAATAGAAACCACTAAAGAATTTAAAGATAGTTCCATTGCACGTATTCTTGATATGGTGCAAAATGCAACGGCTCGCAAATCTAAAACAGAATTGTTCATTAGGAAATTTGCGCGTATTTATACGCCAATTGTTGTCTTTTTAGCCATAGGTGTTACGTTATTGCCCTACTTTTTTATTGATGATTATATTTTCAGAGATTGGTTATACAGAGCATTAATATTCTTGGTAATATCCTGTCCTTGTGCATTGGTTATTTCTATTCCATTGGGCTATTTTGGAGGATTGGGAGCAGCTTCAAAAAACGGAATATTATTTAAAGGTGCATCTTTTCTGGATGCCATGACCAAAATAAATACCTTGGTAATGGACAAAACAGGAACCGTTACCAAAGGGGTTTTTAAAATTAAGGAAATTAAGGCTATTGGTTGGGAAGAATCTGAATTTATGAAGTACTTAATGGCTATGGAGGAAAAATCTACACATCCTATTGCCAAAGCCATTATGGAATATAAAGAAGATGGAGAAGATTATGAAGCTTTTGAAGTTTCTGAAATAGCAGGTAAAGGCTTAAAGGGTACTGTAAATGATAAAACGGTTTTAGTAGGAAATAAGGCCCTAATGATTGCCAGTGGAATTAATGTTTCAACTGAAACTGAATCCATTGTAGAATCCATAGTGTTAGTGGCCATCGATAATAAGTTCGCTGGTTATGTAGTCATTGCCGATGAACTGAAAGAAGATGCCAAAGAAACCATTACAGCCTTACATAAAATAGGTATTAAAAATATAATGATGCTTTCCGGGGATAAAGATTCCATTACCCAGCAAGTTGCTAAAGAATTAAATATTGAAAATGCAAAGGGGGGGTTACTGCCAGAAGATAAATTATATGAAGTTGAAACTTTAATGAATAATCCTGAAAATAAAGTAGCTTTTATAGGTGATGGAATTAATGATGCGCCAGTTTTAGCAGCAAGTGATGTAGGTATTGCAATGGGGGGATTAGGGAGCGATGTAGCCATAGAAACCGCAGATGTTATCATTCAAACAGATCAACCCTCAAAAGTAATTAGAGCCATTAAAATTAGTCGTTCTACTCGAAAAATAGTTTGGCAAAATATTGGTTTGGCATTTGGAGTAAAGGCTGTGGTTTTAATTCTAGGTGCTGGTGGTCTTGCGACAATGTGGGAAGCGGTTTTTGCGGATGTTGGAGTAGCACTATTAGCTATTTTAAATGCGGTGAGGTTACAGAAAATGAAATGGAAATAATAGACGGTAACTCAATTAAATTGACGTTTTATGTCAGAGACCCGAAGAAAAAAACGAATTAATCAACGTAACAGAGAAGGATATAAACCGATTGATATTTCCAAAAAGGATAAGATGATTTGGATATGTATAGTCGTAATAATCGTTTTATTAATCGGTTTTGTACTGTTCTTAAATTTTTTACATTACTTCAGTAGTATCTGATTGACATAAGAAAATGAAATAAACAATGGTTTATTAGTAAGTAAGTAATTTTTATTCCAAATAGAATTATTATTTAGTCCATTCCATTGTATTCAGCAAAAGAAAAAATCAATACGACAAATGTAGATTATTCAAAAGATCTTGGGTACAGCTTGAAATTTTACAATTAGCATTGCATAAGACTTACAACAAGAACATTTTTATATTCAATTTACAACTTTAAAGTTAATTCCGCTTTAAACCCTATTAATTAGAAATTATCTGTTTTCACATCCCGTTCAGCACATTCCTCTTTATTCCGTTTCCCTATATTTCAGGGAAAGAGCTTCACTAACAAAAGGTCTTGGACACAATCCCCAATTTTAGCTTTCCATTCCATTAACCCGATCCGCTGCGCTGGAACGGGACACTTCATTTCAGAGCCAAAACTGTGAATAGCGTCCGCCAAATCCGAATTCTAGTATTCATTTGGTACCGCTTCCTATGTTTTTGTATTTCACATAAGTCTTTAAATAAACTTTCACACCCTCACTGCTTCACCTCTTTTTGACAGCAAAACAACAACATTACCTTTTGTACGACAGCATAATCAGGCTCATGCTTCACACTTTTTATATGTCTTCACAAAACTGAATATTGAATCCAAGTAAGCAACAAAAAAAGGTAACAGCGAGGGCACTATGGGAAGTAAATCTAAATTGAAACTTATGAAATCGCACAAAAACATCAAAAAGGAAGCGGCACCAAGAAAAACAAAAAAGGAAAACGCTCCAGATATAATAAGTAAATCAATTAAAAAAAAATATAAACATAACTGTCTGAAGGGTTCAGATAGATTTTAATTAATTCTTAAACTATTTTATCATGGGTACTTTAAAAAATCATGTACAATTAATTGGAAATGTTGGACAAGATCCAACGATTACAAATCTTGAAAGCGGAAAGAAAGTTGCCCGCTTTTCATTAGCTACAAACGAGTATTATAAAGATGCTAAAGGGGAAAAAAAACAAACTACCGATTGGCATACTGTAGTTGCTTGGGGCAAAACTGCTGAAATCATTGAAAAATTTGTAAGCAAAGGCAAAGAACTGGGTGTTACAGGGAAGCTTAGAACCCGAACCTATACGACCGATGATGGCAATGAACGCTATGTAACGGAAATCGAAGCCAATGAAATCCTCTTGCTTGGAAGTAAAAACGATAAGTAGAGTTCAAGAATTAAAGAGGGCGTAACCGTCTAAAGATGCGCCCTCTTTTTAAAATATTAACACGCTAATAAAATGAAAGTATGAAAGCACAAGTTAACGAAATTAAAGAAGGATTACAACATTTTCACGGCACGGAAATGTTCTATCAAATCCCATTATTGCGAACCCGATTTACGGACGGACTAAAATATTTGTCCGAGGTCGCTGAATGTTTTTGGCTGATTACGGACACCTCCGTCATTGCCAAAAGTTTATTAAACCGAAGTGAATTTATTACCATTGACTTTAAAAGATTGTCCAAAGAAAAACAAGAAATTTCCGGTTATGAAGCTGAAATTATATATACCGATGGCAACAATACTATTCTCGAAAAACATGGATATCGAGCCACTGATTTTCCACTTAATGAACTACGATTATTTTTTGTAAATAATACGTTGATGTTACCAAGCGAATATTAATTTTTAGGAGTATGGTATATTTAAATTATAATAACCTAGACGAAGATACACAGCAAAAATTGTTGTCAGTTTCTAAGGAAGACGTAGAACATAAATTTGGAAAAGCTTTGAAGAAATACGCCAATGAAAATCATATCCATTATGATACGCTATTAAGCGAAGAAGCCATGCGGAATTTGTATTCCTACACCTATATTTTCAATATCTAATTTTCTAAATAGAATAAGTCAGCACCTCTGAATTTTTGGAGGTGCTTTTTGTCTTCCCATGCTTTAGAGTCACGAAAAAAACGTATCTTTAATTCGCTGGAAATACAGCATACAAATTAAAGTAAGGTTATCTACTTTTCGACTTTCGCCGATAACCGTACACATCGAAAAATAACATACTGGAAATTTATTTTCTTAAAATGGCAATTGGCTTTTAAGCCAAATTGTATGAAATTTTGTTCGCCTGGGGCGAACGAAAAGGAGTAGCAAGAGGGTAACACGCTACGCGATGTTTCTACTCCTTATTTTCATGAAATCCCTTGTTATTACTAGGGTTTCATTTTTTTTGTTTTCATCAGCCAACGACTTTTTTACTAAAAAACGAATTTAACCCAATAGAATCAATACTTATTTTACTAAAAAATGGATAAAGGATACGAAAAAGAGCGATTTGAAACCATAAAAATCAAATCCTCAGTAGCGCGAAAATTCAAACAGTTTTCTAGACAAATGTCAAAATCACAATCGATGACCATGCTTTTAATGCTCGATTTTTTTGAAGTGAACGGCATCTCACCTTCGGAATCAATTGGACCGCAAATGGTAACCTTAGAAGCGAAGCTTGCAATGCTTATTAAAAAGCGAATGAATGGCATGATTGCCATACTAAAAGACATAGAAAAAACGCAAACTAAACCTACTGCAGCCATGCTATACGCTCTTTTTGAACAAGCCGAACAGCCCCAAAAGAAACTAATATTGGAAAAAAAGTTTGCAGACGAGACGAAACAGGTTCGTTTTCGTGAAAAGAACATTCATAACACAAATACATAACTAATGGGAAAAGTAAATTACATCATCCACTTGAATGCAGCATTCGAACATTTTAACAATGATGCTCGAATTAAACAGGGTCACATAACGCTTTATCTCGCATTTTTTCAGAAATGGAATCGAGAATTTTTTAAAAATAGCCTGACAATAAATAGCACTCTAATTATGGAAAGTGCTAAGATCAAATCTAAAACAACCTATCATAATTATCTAAAGAATTTAAATGATTGGGGGTATTTAAAGTACTTTCCTTCTTATCACCCAGCAAGAGGTTCCATAGTGAAGATGCCCATATTCGGTACAACTGATGGGACACCTAAGGTCCAAAAATTGGACAACAGCGTTCCAGAACCTAGCCAAAATATGGTATCTTCTTATAAACTAAAAACAAATAAAAACTTAAATAAAAAGGCCAGACCTTTTAATGAATTTGAAGTTTTACTTTTTTTTAAAGAAAACAAATGGGACGCTGATGAAGGAAAAAAATTCTTTGCCTATTACCAATCTAGAAATAGGGAGCTTAGTAGCGGCTTTAAAACAAAAAACTGGAAAACTGCGGCGCGGAACTATGTGGAAAAAGGTTTTGTAGAAAAACATGAAAGAACTAATCCATTTTCTGGCTTTGTGGATAATTTGAAAGCTTTTCAAAATCAAAATAAAAATTATGGAGAACCTCTTTAGGAGCAATTTACTTAAGTCAAATTATAAATTTAGTATATGATAAGTATTTAGGATTGAAGTAAATTAATCTAAACAAAATTTTAAATTGACACTCTTTAAATGTTACTGCCAAATATGATATATTCCTCTTATTTAGAAATTTTATCTAAATCGTCAATATTCCATTAATTATTTATCATTTTAGATTGTTAGACGAATATGCTTATTTTTATTAATTACTAAATGCAATTTTAATTTCTGTTGTAATTGTAACCAGATAATAATATAATTTGACGCTGATTGGTTTAGATTATCTTAAAAAAATCTATTATCTTTAGAATTACGAATAAAATCATAGCGTAAGTTACCTAATCGGTTACCTGTATAGAAAAAGCAGACATAATTAATTGATTATTAATCAATTATAATTGAAAAGATAGTTCTGTCATCCCGACGAAATAGTATATCAATCTAAATCAAAAACCTGTTAATCGTATGATTTACAGGTTTTTGTGTTTTTAACGGTTTCAAAAGAAAACAAAAAATTATGTTAAAAAAGTCAACAATTCGGATAACAAAATTAATTTTCGAAATGTGTTGACCGAATTGTTAAAATACTCAATTTTGGCTAAATATCATCATCCTGAAGCATGGATTTGATAATACTTGGAACGATCTGCCATGACAAACCAAATTCATCTTTACACCAACCGCAATGTTGCTCTTATTCACTTACCTTGATGCGGAACTATTTTCTTGAGTTTAGTTGCCAATACTATTAACTTTTTGATTATAAGTATATGAGACTGCTAAAATTCCCAAGAAAACCAAAGGCATTATCATGTAGCCAATATTTTTATCTACACAAGCATGACTTATAAACGCAAAAATAAGTGTATATGCTAATCCTGCATAAGCCCATTCTTTAGGTTTTACTGGGACTTTTGGGACTATAATTGCTATAACACCAAGAATTTTTGCTATTACAAGGGAATATGCAAAGTAATCAGGATAGAAAAGAGCTTTAGTACCAAAAGTCATGTACTCTGGTGCAAATATCCATGTGAAAATAGGCATAACTGCTTCCATTATAGCAATTATGATTGTAGCCGTCCAAAAAATTATTTTATTTTTTTTCATTGTTTATAGTTTTTTGCTCATGTTTTTCTACGTTAAATCTGCCCTTTATATTTTGGGTCAAAATCTACCATCCATTCAATTCCGTATTTGTCCCTGAACATACCAAAATATGAACCCCAAGGACTGTCTGAAATAGGCACTTCAATTTTTCCATCTTTCGATAGACCATTAAATAATTTGTTGGCTTCTTCTTTAGTTTCACTACTTATAGAAATTTTACTTCTCGTTTCATTCTCGTTATGTTTTCCCATAGATTCAGGTGTATCGCTTGCCATTAGCACATCGTTTTTGCCAATAGGCAAAGCAATGTGCATAATTTTATTCGCTTCGCTTTCGGCTATTGGATAGTTAGGATCACTTGGTATATCTTTGAAACGGATTATCATTGCAAACTCTCCGCCAAATACCGATTTGTAAAATTCAAATGCTTCTTCAGCATTTCCGTTAAAATGAATGTAAGGATTGATTTGTGCCATTTTATTTTTCTTTTAAGGTTATTAATTTAAAGTTTTTATGCATTTGGTATTTCAGGTTCAACTAATTTTTTTAGCTTTTCCAATGATTCCTGCCAACCCAAATAACACATTTCAACTGGAATTGCATCAGGAATTCCTTTTTGTATAATATTCAATTCCGTACCACAAGAAACTTTAGTAAATTTAACCGTAGTTATCATTTCCCCCGGCAAGTTAGTATCATCGAATCTATCAGTATATTTAATCAACTCTGCTTCTTTTATTTCCAGAAATTTTCCTCCAAATGAGTGGTCGTTACCAGTTGAAAAATTTATAAAAGACATTTTGAAGCTCCCTTTCTTCTTGAATTCCATTTCATGTACCTTGCAAATAAATCCGTATGGCGGTAACCAAGAGGCATAGGCGTTGGCATCAGAAAAAGCCTTAAAAATTTTTTCTGGAGATGCTTTTAGAACACGATGTAATGTTACTGTGTTTTTTGTCATTATTTCTATTTTTTAAGTTTGATATTTGTTGTTATTATTAATTTAGCCATAATTTATATGGCGCATTATTTTCCGCAATGAAAGAGCCAATGGTGTCCATACCTATCTGTTAGCCCTCCAAAAAGATCTCCCTTATATGTTACTTGAAGGGGATAAGTCTCTAAACCATCTTTCACCAACTTTTCATAATACAATCTTATCTGTGCTTCATCTTTACTGTTCAATAAAATGGAAACACTATTTCCGTTAACCAATTCGTCATCCCTTAAATCAGTCCCCATTAAAACTATGTTATCTTTTTTTAAACTAGCGTTAACAACAAGCTTTTTAAGTTCATCAGGAAACCTATCACCTACAGGTGTTTCTATTAAAGATTTTACGTCTAATTTTCCTCCTAAACAGCTTTGATAAAACTCCATTGCCTCTTTGCAATTGCCATTAAATGTTAGATATGTAATGATTTGACTCATTCTTTACAATTTGTCTAATACAAAGATGGAAAGGATTTTATAAATTTTAGGGGTATTAAAACGGCATTCAAAGGGGTTGATTCCGCCATGTGATTTTTATATCTTTATGGAATGAAAAAAATATTCATTTTAGTACCTGAAACTGCTGTTCCCTCTGGAGTAACTGAGCCACGTTATCTATTTACTACTGCAAACCAATTTTTAGAAGCCTCTGGAAAAGAACCTTTGTTTGAAGTCAAATTAATTGGACAGAAAAAAAAAGTTAGTTTACAAGACGGATCTTATTCAGTTAAAACAAATTATTTGTTGAATGATTCTGGACAGGGTGATCTGATTATTATACCGCCTATATTTGGTAATATGACTGCATCTGTAGCGTTAAATGAAGCAGCATTACCGTGGATTGTCAATCAATATAGGAATGGTGCAGAAGTAGCTTCATTGTGTGTAGGTGCTTTTTTATTAGCCTCAACAGGCTTATTGAATGGTAAAAAATGCTCTACTCACTGGGCATATTATAATGAATTTAAAGAAAAATTTTCTGATGTTGAAATAGTTGATGGTGGTGTTATTACCGAAGAAAATGGTATCTACTCCAGCGGTGGTGCACATTCACTTTGGAACCTTCTGCTTTATATTTTGGAGAAATATACAGACAGGAATACAGCTATACTTGCTTCAAAATATTTTGCTATTGATATTGATAGAGAAAGTCAAGCTGCTTTTATGATGTTTACTGGTCAAAAAGACCATAATGATGATGAAGTGAAACTCGCCCAAGACTACATAGAGCAACATTACCAAGAAAAAATTACTGTAGATGATATGGCTAAAATGGTAGCCGTTAGTCGACGTAGTTTTGAGCGACGATTTAAAAATGCTACTGATAATACTGTTATTGAATATTTGCAGCGTGTAAAGATTGAAGCAGCCAAAAGGAGCTTTGAAAGCACTCGAAAAAACATATCTGAAGTTATGTTCGATGTAGGATATTCTGATACTAAAGCTTTTCGTAACGTCTTCAAGAAGATAACGGGATTAACCCCTGTTGAATATCGAAATAAATATAGATAACAACTCTCAATGCCTTTAAATGTATAGGGTATAGATTCAAAAAATTATTAGACTATTTTTTTAATGACCTTTACATATGTTGAGTGGTTATAACCTTTTAATATCATAACAATTATACTGATATTTTATCTCCAGCACTATTTCTGTTTTACTTTATAGATGCTTATGATTTTTACTTGTTAATATAATTCTGTGGTGAAAATCCGGTATATTTTTTAAACGCTTTAAAAAAAGGATTATAGGAAGAGAATCCAACTTTTACAGAAAGAGATTCAAGTGTATTTGATGACAAAAAACCATTATCTATTAAATTTTTAGCATCATTAATTTGAAGCATTCTTTTAAAATCAGGAAAAAATAAGTTAGAATGATATTTAAATAAATAGGTTAAATGGCTTTTTGGAACATTTATTTCTAATGCTAATGATTGAATGTCAAAAGTTGAGTTTCTAAATATTTTTTTCTCCAGAACAACTTCTTCAATCGCAATAATTTTAGTCATTAAACCTTCATTTACTTTTATAGCTAAAAATTCGTCCTGTTTATTATTAAAAGTTATTATTTTTTCAAATTTCCAATTCTTTAAAACAAGAATTGTATCATTTTGTTTTGCAACAAATTCTATTTTATTTTTTAGTGTAGTAGAGCCAAATAAAAGTTCGGGAGAAATTAAAAGTTTAATAAATATTCCAATTATTAGTATAGCCCATAGCCAAAATCCTTTTTCAAAACCAGAATGAGATCCATTATACAAATCCATGCATACTATTATAAAAATTCTAAAACATATTATTGAAAAAATAAAAAGAAGAAATAAAATCCAATTTTTTTGAGGTTTTCCATCATTTACAAATAGTTTTTTTATGGAATTAATTTTAAATGATGAAATAAAAAGGCGTATTGAAAGTAATAGATAAAAAGAGGTAAATAAGAAGTAAAAAATATAAAAAAAAGAAATTAGGGAGTAAGTCAAAAAACCTGAAAAATCTAAAAATTGAATAACAATGTAAAAAACTATTGGAATTATGAAATGGTAAAAATCAATTAACTGACTTTTTTTTGATTCATTACTAATATGTTGAAAAAAAAGATATAATGATGGAAACAAAAACAAAGAAAGTCTTTTAAATCCGAATGATGTTTGATTAAAAACATTTTGAATTCCTAATGTATAAGTAGACTTTAAAAGTGCAAAACATGATAAATAAAGGCAAATTATAATTAAATAGTAGTTCACCATTTTATTAGAATGGTTATTGCTGATTAGTATATAGGTAGTTAATAAACCTATACCTCCAGTAAACAATAGTAAATATTCAGCAATCATTTTTTATTTCCCAAAATTGAAAAGAAGGGTATATGATAAAAATCTAATCTATCATTTTGCAGGGTCAAAGTTAATTCTTTTAAGTATATGGTTTAGGTGTAAAAATATATTCTCAAAAAATAATTACCCGAATTCAAAAGCTCATTTTATCTTATTGAAATATTAAAAATGCTTATTGATTTATGTAAAATTAGTTATGTAAGTAATTTCTGTATGCGTTCTTGTAAATCTCTTCGTTCTTAATCCAACTATAATCAAAAAGTAAGAATTACAATATGCTTATACTATTTAAATAACCTAGCAATATAAAATAAAACCTCACTCAATTTTTGAATAAAAAACTTTTTATAAAATAACCATATTCCCCAATTAATATTCTTTTAAAGCACAATTTTACTATACCTAACTATTTTATCTGAACCGTTTTGAATTTAAAAATTACGTTATTAATTAATTGAATTACACAAAATTAGCACTATCACATCAATATATTATATGTATGAATACAAATACAATCAGCCTACAACAAAAGAAATAAAAATACTACAATAATGTAGTTCTTTGAAATAAGCTTTAACCAAATTACACTTCTATTAAATCCTATCTAAACCAAAACAATTTTAAAAATGAAAAAAACCGAAATCTTTTACTTGTTTCTTTTATTATTTTATTTTCCGTGCATCTACGGGCAAAGTACAATTACAGTAACTAGCACTATTGATGATGGGAGTATAGGAACATTTAGATGGGCAATCAACGAGGCAAATATCGATCCCACAATAAATGAGATTATTTTTGATACTGATTTTAATGGAACTCTTTCTTTATTATCAAATTTGCCAGCTATTACAAGTAATCTAACTATAACCGGTCCAGGTTCCGAGAATTTTACAATTTCAGGTGAATCTAGCTACACTATGTTTGCTCCAAGTAATGGTGTGGTCTTGAATATTTCTGGAATAAGTTTTACCAATAATGCATATGCCAATGGGTCTGGATCTATTTTTTATGCTACCCGATCTACTATAAATGCTTCAGATATTAATGTATTCGGAAATAATAACAGTTTCGCTTTTTACACAAAAGAAGGAACATCAACTATAACAATTTCTAATTCAACATTTTCTAATAACAGTGGTGTTTTATTTGGTAGTGACTATGGTTCTACACCAAATATTACCTCTGATGTGGAAACCGATTATACAAACAGAATAACAGTTACAGGTTCTACCTTTAGTAGTAACACAAGTACGATTTTTTATACCGAACGCTATGTGAAAATAGACAATTGTATCTTCGAAAATAACACCAGTCAAATCGGATATTTTAGAGGAGTTAATAGGTACCAAATACTTAATTCCACTTTTACGGGAAATACTGGTTATCAATTATTTTCTTTTTATAGTTGGATTGGAGATACCCCATCTTTTGGAGAAGCTACTTTAGGAACCAATAATACCCTTTTTGAAGGAAACACCTTTACCAATAATACAGGAACAGTAATAAATCCTGGTTATGGAACTAATTATTATAATAAAACAACTATCTCTAATAATGTTTTTGAAAACAATGGCACCAACTGGACGGGTAGCCCTATTGTAGTGAGTGAAAACACTTTAGATAATTTCATTACTTCAATTTCTCATGATTCGTCAGCGTCTACTATAACAATAACCATGCGTAGCTTAGTCTTCAGTACCAATGCCGGAACAGGAGAGCTAACGGCTAGTAATTTTATTTTTTCTTTAGATGGTGGTAGTGCCACACTTGGTTCTTCAATCCCAACTACTATTTCAGTTACGGATAATGTTTATACACTAGGAATAGAAATTTTAGGAACTATTCACGGAGATGAGACTTTGACCATAACATTTGAACCAGATGCTATTTATGATGAATCTGGCAACAAAGCGGCATCAATACAAAAAAATAATACTATTATTTTAAATTATTTAGATGATGATCAAGATGGAGTTCCAAATTACTTAGATGAATGTCCAGATACTCCTTTAGGGGAAGTTGTTGAAGAAAATGGTTGTACAGATGTAACAGCTCCAGACGCCCCAATTGGATTGAAAATCGAAGCTGGTGCTTACAGTTTAACATTAGAATGGGATGAAAATGTTTTTGATACAGAAGGGTATTATATTTATGTAGGTGAATCAGAAGATTCCTTAACCTTACTTTATACAATTAATTATAGTGGCACTACTGTATACAAACATTCAGGATTAAGTATTGATAAAACCTACTATTATTATATTACCGCTTTTGATTTAGCAGGAAATGAAAGTGAGGGAACAGCAATTATTTCAGGAGTTCCAAACCAACCTTTCATTTGGGACGGGCCTAAAATTACTTTTGAAAAAATAGTTAATTCAGATTGGACTTTAGAAGAAAATCAAGATTATTTAACAGATAATGCTATTCTAACTAGAGGTGCAAATCAAGGATTATTCAACATAGCAAATGAGGCATCATATAACACTATGGATTATACTTCTCCTCAAGGTACAGAGTGGGCTATGGGAACTACAGCAGATTTTGGAACACTAGTATTTTCTTCATGGGTAAATACAATGCAATGGTGCCCTCCTTGTTGGAATAATACAGATTTTGTACTACACCTTATTGAAGATGATATTTATATAGATGTAAAAATGCTTTCTTGGTCGGCAGGAAGTGGAGGTGGATTTAGTTATGAAAGAAGTACCGCAAGTCCAGATGAAGATAATGATCGCGTAAAGGACAGTCTTGACCTATGTTCAAATACACCGGCGGG
>TARA_R110000796_G_scaffold170560_1_pt1 | contig 29729 bp, 25 predicted proteins | sample TARA_R110000796 | Tara Oceans TARA_R110000796 (sample SAMEA4397815) | marine metagenome | biome: Polar Biome; feature: [SRF] surface water layer (ENVO:00010504); material: water (ENVO:00002006), including particulate matter (ENVO:01000060) such as... | depth 5 m
AAGCTCCCCCTCTTGGGCTCGAACCAAGGACCCTCTGATTAACAGGCGCTAAAGACGTGTTTTCATGTAGTGCCATTTAGCTACTTATGTATTGATTATCAATGTTTTATGAAAATTTGTTTTGTATTTAGAAATACAATTTTTATATTTAATAACCCATTTGTTGTCCCTATGTTGTCCCCAATTCTATCATATGCAACGGGATATATAAGGGTTTATTAGTTTAAATGTTGTCCCCAAATATATAAAATATGATTACACTTAAAATCGTTCTCAAGAAAAAATTGTTATCGGATGGAACCTATCCCGTCTGTTTGCGGGTAACAAAAGAAAGGCAATGTAGGCACTACAAAACACCGTTCAATGCAAAATTGGATGAATGGATAGATTCCACAGGAAGTTTCAATAAAAGAAATCCTAACCATGTTCAATTCAACAGACTACTTGTAAAGTTCAAAGAAAGAGCTTACCAAATTATAACTGATTTAGAAATCGAAAATCCCGATTACAGTATACAGGAATTTGATTCTAGATATAGAGTTACATTTAACCCAGTAAGCAATGATGTTTTCGCTTTTTTTGATGAGATTATTCAGGAAATGACCTTTGCTGGACGCATAGGCAATGCAAAATCCTACAAAGATGCCAAAACCTCGGTTCAAATTTTTCATAAAATGAAGAAGTTAAATTTTAGAGAGGTAAACCCCGCATTTTTAAGTAAATACGATGCCTTTCTTAGGTCCCGTGGTGGTACAGATGGTGGCGTTGGTGTAAAAATGAGGGCTATAAGGGCATTGTTTAACAAAGCCATAGAGCGGGGTGTAATAAAAGAAAGCTTATATCCCTTTAAAACCTATAAAATATCAAACTTAAGAGGTAAAGGATTTAAACGTGCTTTGGATTTTGAAGAGATTATGCGCATCATCAATTTAGATTTGTCAGACCATCCGCACTTAATAGATTGTAAGAACTATTTTGTTTTTAGCTTCTATACCAGAGGAATGAATTTTGCCGATATGATGTGCTTGGAATGGAAAGATGTTGAGGCTAACGTCATCTATTACACTAGAGCGAAGACCAAAGGAAACTTCTCCATAGCCATTATGCCCCCAGTTCGGAAAATTTTGGACTATTATCGAGTTCACGGCTATGGCAACAAATATGTATTCCCCTTATTGTTTCGCGAAGACTATACCCCCACCCAACTTGCTGATAGGAAACATAAAATGCTCGGTATTTACAATAAGGAGCTCAAAGAGATCGCCAAACTATGTAATATCACGAAAAATGTCAGCAGTTATGTAGCCCGACATAGTTTTGCCAATTGCCTCAAGCAGAAAGGTGTGGCTACCGATGTCATTAGTGAATCATTGGGACATCAGAATTTAGCGGTTACACAAGCCTATCTAAAAGAACTGGATACTGAGATTGTGGATAAGGCGCTTGAGGTGTTGTTATAGTCCAAAACAAATAGTTTAGCGAAAAGACAAGCTAAAATGATTGGATGCAGGTACTTTTTACTATTGCAAAATATCGCGAAAATTTGCAATAAGAATAATGTTAATGCAAAATATCCTATGTTTTTACAATAAGCAACTTACTAATGCAAATACTCACTAACTTTTCAAAGCGAACAATTAATAGAAAAAAATAGCATTGAAATAACTTCATAAATGAAATCCTTTTTGCGATATTCCATCATAACCGTTCATTTTTTTATAATGTTCATGGACAATGAACAGTCAAAATGAATGAACACGGACAATTTTACTAAAATCTCTTCAAGCTATTTTCAAGTCCATATCACTGTAACCTGAAAATGCAAGCAATTCTGTTGCCCGGCATAGTTTTACCAATTGCCTCAAACAAAAAGGTGTTGAAACAGATGTCATTAGCCAATCACGATTTGCATGCCAACTTGTGAATGATTTATCATTCATTAAGATTCAATTTTATATTTAATACATGAATTATCCTTCAGTATAAATTATTTAACAATCTAATTTCAGTAATTTCGAAGTAATAGGGCCATGTTTTTATCAGCGGTCCTGAGGAGATTGAAAAATCCAGAAGTTTTACAACTTCCGCAGGGACTTGGATATCCTTATCTCCCATTTAGCTTTTCCCGAATCCAATTCATTGATATCCCTTTCCGCTTTGGTGTAGGGTTAGCCAAAAATAGACTCTACCTTGTTGATACTTTAGATATGGCGGTTTAAGGCCAGTTCAATTTAAAGCCGACGATTGCATAAAGTAATTAATGGCAATTGCACATGTTTTTCATACCAATTTAAGATTTGCGCACGTTCTTTTGTGTTGGCGCAAATTTTCCTAGTTTCATTTGAATATTACTTATAATTGCTTTTATCTTAACGTTCACTTTTCAATTATTTCGCTTTTTCATGTTACATGAAAATAGTGCAAAAGTGAAAAACGGTGGAATTTTATAAACTAAAAGACATTTTTGAAATCTTAGATTTTAGGCTAAATACATAGCCATCACAGGCCCTTCATTAACAACTTCTGATTATTAGACTCCGGCCTTTACCTAGCCAATCTTAAAGAGTTAGATACTGATATTGTAGAAAAAGGTCTGGAAGTATTATTGAAGTTCAACAACTCAATTAAAAATACTTTAGTAGAAATGCGAGATAATTAGTAATTATTACTAACTTTCTCGGAAAATTACTATAATTGTATCTCGCCGATTTCATAAAAGAAAAACTCTCACTTGAAGAATACTCCTTTTCCAAGGATGAGCTCCAAGAGGTGATCCAGAAAGATAAGGAGGATCTAACAACGGATTTATCATACTTAACTAAAAAAGGGGATATTATTCCGCTAAGAAGGGAATTTTTTCTCATTATCCCCCCTAGGTACTCGAAACAGACCAAACTGCCGATTCAATTATATAGCGAAAAGCTATTTAAATACTTAGAAAGGCCCTATTATATCGGTTTATACTCCGCAGCAAAATTTCATGGTGCAAGTCATCAGCAAATTCAGCGTGATTATATAATTACTACAAAGCCAACCCTATTGGACATAAACAAAGGGGCATTGGATATACGTTTTTTTACTACCACCAATTGGCCTGAAAAAAATATCCTTACTAAAAAATCGGATGCTGGAATTTTCAAAATTTCAGATTCAGTATTGACCGCTGTGGACCTAATTCACTATCAAAATAAATTGGGCGGATTGAATAGAATGCTCTCTGTCCTAGAAGAGCTTATGGACAATATCACCTACTCCAATTTATCAGATTTATTGTCCTGGTATCCGCACAAAAGCACTTTACAAAGATTGGGGTATTTCATTGATGGATTCGAAAACGATGATGAGGAATTAGTACAATTACTTACTGAATATTTCAAAAAAATAAAATATTATCCCATCTTGCTCAACCCATCATCCAAAAAAAGTGCTGGAGCCGTAACTAATTTTTGGAAAGTTGATGTAAACATCAAACTAGAGAGCGATATATGATTCCAAGACCCTACATAGCAGCCTGGCAAGAACATGCCCCATGGAAATCATTTTCACAAGTAGAACAAGATTTGGTCATTAGCAGAACCCTGGTAGCGTTATTTTCCGATGATTATCTTAGAGAGAATTTAGCTTTTAGAGGCGGCACGGCATTACACAAACTATACCTCCACCCCGCACCTAGATATTCTGAAGATATTGATTTGGTTCAAATTAAGGAAGGCCCCATCAAACCAATTATGGAGCGTATCGGGGAGGTAATTACTTTTTTTGAGGAACCCCGAAATACCAAAGTCAGCGGTCATGGAGCAAAAGCGTTTTATAGATTTACTTCGGAATACGAAGACATACGGTTACGCCTCAAATTAGAAATTAACTGCAAAGAGCATTTTAATGTACTGCCATGGGTAGAGTTTCCTTATGGAGTGAAAAGCGATTGGTTTACAGGGCGTGCAAACATTAGAACTTATAACATCAATGAACTTCTTGGCACCAAGCTACGCGCGTTATACCAACGTAGTAAAGGCCGGGATTTATTTGATTTGGACTTTGCTAAATCGCATCTGGAATTAGACTATGGCCTTATTCTTAAATGCTTTAAAGAATATATGAATTTTTCGGTTGGCAGAACCCCTAGCCAAAAAGAGTTTTTATTAAATATGGAACTAAAGGAAAATGACCCTAACTTTACAGGGGATATGGAGGCTTTATTGAGACCGGAGATTGAATATGAACAAGAAGCTGCATTTGAGTGGTTAAAAAATGAATTAATATCAGAACATAACAAATGAAAACAAATAATTACCCTATTTATAATAAGTATTATTTTACCACGACATAAGAATTAGAAAATCAGAATTCCAGCATCTGTCAATAATAATTTAGAAATAACGAATGACAAGCACAAACCAAAGAGCAGAATTACAATCAAAAATATGGAGAATAGCCAATGATGTACGTGGCTCAGTAGATGGATGGGATTTTAAACAGTTTGTGTTAGGTACACTGTTCTACCGTTTTATCAGTGAAAATTTCACCAACTACATTGAAGGCGGTGATGAAAGCGTGAATTACCCAAGCCTTTCAGATGATGTAATTACTCCTGAAATAAAAGACGATGCTATAAAGACAAAAGGCTACTTTATCTATCCAAGTCAACTTTTTGTCAATGTTGCCAAAACAGCAAATACAAACTCAAATCTCAATACGGACTTAAAAGCCATTTTTGATGCTATCGAAAGTTCGGCAAATGGCTATCCATCTGAGCAAGACATCAAAGGATTGTTTGCTGATTTTGATACAACTAGTTCACGACTTGGTAATACCGTTGAAAACAAAAACAGCCGATTAGCATCTGTTATCAAAGGTGTTGAAGAGTTGAATTTCGGAAAATTTGAAGAAAATCAAATTGACCTTTTTGGTGATGCTTATGAATTTCTAATTGGTAATTATGCCGCCAATGCAGGAAAATCAGGCGGTGAATTCTTCACTCCTGTTCACGTTTCCAAACTCATTGCTCAATTGGCAATGCATGGTCAAACAACCGTGAACAAAATTTATGACCCAGCCGCAGGTTCAGGATCTTTACTTCTGCAAGCCAAAAAACATTTTGACAACCATATCATTGAAGAAGGTTTTTTTGGGCAAGAAGTAAACCATACGACATACAATCTTGCTCGTATGAATATGTTTTTGCACAACATCAATTACGACAAGTTTAATATTGTATTAGGGGATACTTTAAGGAACCCACAGTTACATGATGAAAAGCCCTTTGATGCCATTGTATCTAATCCACCCTATTCTGTAAAATGGATTGGTGATGCCGACCCTACAATGATTAATGATGACCGTTTTGCTCCTGCTGGTGTTCTTGCTCCTAAGTCAAAAGCCGATTATGCTTTTGTGCTGCATGCACTGAGTTACTTATCTAGCAAAGGACGGGCTGCCATTGTTTGTTTCCCTGGTATCTTCTACCGTGGTGGTGCAGAACAGAAGATTAGAAAATACTTGGTAGATAACAACTATGTGGAAAGTGTTATCTCCTTAGCTCCTAATCTTTTCTACGGAACATCAATAGCTGTAAACCTTCTTGTACTTTCCAAACATAAAATCGAAAATAAAACCCAATTTATTGATGCCAGTGGTGAAGATTTCTTTAAGAAAGTAACCAATAACAATGTGATGACCGATAAACACATTGCTAAGGTCATGGATATATTTGATAGCAAAGAAGAGGTGGCACATGTTGCAACCTCGATTGACAATACTAAGATTGCCATAAACGACTATAATTTATCTGTTAGCTCTTATGTAGAAGTTAAAGATAATCGAGAGAAAATTGACATCGTAAAGCTGAACAATGAGGTGTCAAAAACGGTGGAGAAAATAAATAAGCTTCGTGCAGATATTGATACAATAATAAAGGAGATTGAGGCATGACCTATTTAGATAAAGTATTAGAAAATATTGAATTTGAGTGGAAAAGTCTTGGAGAAATTGCAACATTTAGACGAGGGTCATTTCCTCAACCTTACGGCAAGAGTGAGTGGTATGACGGAGAAGGTGCGATGCCTTTTGTTCAAGTTGTAGATGTTGGTACCGATATGCAACTTGTTCAAAACACAAAAAAGAAAATCTCCAAGTTGGCTCAACCTAAAAGTGTATTCGTTCCAAAAGGCACTGTAATTGTAACTCTACAGGGTAGTATTGGTCGGGTTGCTATTACACAATATGATTCCTATGTAGACAGAACTTTAGCAATATTTGAACGATTTGATATTGAAATAAATAAAAAATATTTTGTTTATCAACTTGAAAAAATATTCAAGAAAGAAAAAGAAACAGCACGAGGAAATATAATAAAGACGATAACTAAGGAGGATTTTAAAAATTTCCTAATCCCAATTCCAACTCTGGATGTCCAAACTGAGATAGTTCGTGTTTTGGACATCACTACGAGGCTTACTTCGGAAATTACTTCAGAGCTTACTACAGAGCTTACAGCACGTAAGCAGCAGTACAGTTATTATCGTGAGCAATTATTCAGTAATAAAATCGAAAAAGTTGAATGGAAGGCTTTGGGTGAAACTGGGGAGTTAGTTCGTGGGAATGGCTTGCCAAAAACTGATTTCACAGAAACAGGAGTACCTGCTATACATTATGGACAGATTTACACTTATTATAAAACATTTACATCTGAAACCAAATCTTTTGTTTCCCCTCAGACTGCTAAAAAGCTTAAAAAGGTCAATACTGGTGACGTAATCATCACAAATACAAGTGAAAACCTTGAGGATGTAGGAAAGGCAGTTGTATATCTTGGAAATGAAACGGCTGTAACTGGAGGACATGCTACCATTTTTAAACCAGGTAAATCTATCACAGGAAAGTATTTTGCGTATTATACACAAACTTTGATATTCCATAAAATGAAAAGTAGATATGCTAAAGGGACTAAAGTTACTGATGTATCTGCAAAAGATTTAGCAAAAATAATAATGCCTATTCCTTTATTAAAGGAACAAGAACGTGTCGTTTCTGTTCTAGATAATTTTGATATGCTTACAACTACAATTAGTGAAAATCTTTCTAAAGAGATAGAGCTTAGACAACAGCAGTATGAATACTATCGAGATATGTTACTAACATTTCCAATGGAAAATATAGAAGAATAGTATGGGAGATTCCTTACCAGAAATAGCGCAAACACTCAGAGATGCAGATAAAAAAATGCAGTTAATCTATGCATTTAACGGTTCTGGAAAAACACGTTTGTCTCGTGAATTCAAAAAATTGATAGCACCAAAAGACCCTGATACAGAAGATGAATCTGGCATCAAAGTGCTTTACTATAATGCATTCACCGAAGATCTGTTTTATTGGGATAATGATTTGGATAACGATACAGATAGGAAGTTGAAAATCCAGCCCAATGGTTATACCAGTTGGATACTTGTAGAACAAGGACAAGAACCAAATATATCGACCCATTTTCAACGCTACACTAACGATAAACTAACACCAAGTTTTAACGAGCAGTTTACGTTTAAGGATAAGTACGATAAGGATATAATTGTTCCCGCTTATTCAGAAGTTCGTTTCTCATTTGAAACCGGAGATGATTCAGGTTCTGAATTTGTTAAGATTTCCAAAGGAGAGGAAAGCTGTTTTATCTGGAGTGTTTTTTACAGCTTGCTAGAGCAAACAATTAGTGTTTTAAATGTCTTAGAAGTAGCTGAGCGAGAAACAGATCAATTTAATTACTTGCAATATGTATTTATTGACGACCCAGTAAGCTCCTTGGATGATTCACACCTAATTGAATTAGCAGTAGATATTGCTACGTTAATTAAGTCAAGTACTTCTGAATTAAAGTTCATTATTACTACTCACAATCCATTATTCTACAATGTGCTCTTCAATGAATTTAATCGAGTTAAGAAAACGAAGAAATGGCGTTTAGAAAAGCTAATTGACGGTACGTTCTCACTTGTCGAGCAACCAAAAGACTCGCCTTTCTCTTATCATCTCTTTCTTTTAGCTGAACTGGAAAAGGTTATTGAATCGGGTGACATTCAAAAATATCACTTCAATTTTTTGCGGAATTTATTTGAGAAGACTTCCACTTTTCTCGGCTTCAACAACTGGGAAGAACTGTTACCTCAAGAATCGAGACAAGCTTATTATAACAGAATAATAAACCTGTCCAGCCATTCAAAGCACAATGGAGCAGAAATCTCAATTATAGAAGAAAATGACAAGAGAGTACTGAGTTTTTTGGTGGGAGAAGTTAAAAGAATGTACGGTTTCAAGTCCGCAATTATTTAAGTATAAAAAGAAAATGGCAGCATATAAAACCATAGCGGAATCAAACAATTTCATTGTACTCGACAAATACACAAAGTACTCTGAGGTGAATGAAGCTTCTGTAAGCTATCAGACAGAATCAGCACTTGAGAGAGAGTTTATACAAGACTTGGTCAATCAAGGATATGAAAACCCTACAAACCTAAAAACCCTTGAAGCAATGCTGTCTAATGTAAGAGTACAGTTGCAAGCTCTTAATGACATGGAATTTAAAGAAGGTGAGTGGGCTCGTTTTGTTGAGGAGTATCTAGATAAACCTGGAGACAACATTGTAGATAAGACCAGAAAAATTCACGATAACTATATCTATGATTTTGTTTTTGATGATGGTCATATCCAAAACATCTATTTACTTGATAAGAAAAACATCGTTCGTAATAAGGTTCAGGTAATCTCACAATTCGAGCAGAAAGGAACGCATGCCAATCGCTATGATGTGACCATTTTGGTAAATGGTTTGCCTATGGTGCAAGTCGAATTAAAAAAGCGAGGAGTTGCTATTCGTGAAGCTTTCAATCAAGTACATCGCTACAGCAAAGAAAGCTTCAATAGTGAAAACTCTCTTTTTAAGTACTTGCAGGTATTTGTAATATCTAACGGTACTGACAGCCGATATTTTGCCAACACGGTAAAACGGGATAAAAACAGCTTTGACTTTACCATGAACTGGGCTAAAGCTGATAATTCCTTGATAAAGGATTTAAAGGACTTTACCCTTACATTTTTTGAAAAGCGAACGCTACTAAATGTATTGGTCAATTATTCCGTATTTGATATAAGTGATACGCTTCTTATCATGAGACCGTATCAAATAGCAGCTACAGAAAGAATTTTATGGAAAATAGAAAGCTCGTATCATGCTAAGAAATGGTCAACAAATGAAAGTGGCGGTTTCATTTGGCATACTACGGGTTCGGGTAAAACCCTTACCAGTTTTAAAGCAGCAAGACTTGCTACCCAACTTGATTTTATTGACAAAGTATTCTTTGTAGTAGACCGCAAGGATTTGGACTTTCAAACCATGAAAGAGTATCAGCGCTTCTCTCCTGATAGTGTAAACGGTTCAGAGAGTACAGCAGGTTTAAAGCGAAATATTGAAAAAGAAGATAACAAGATTATAGTCACCACCATTCAGAAACTGAACAATCTGATGAAAAGTGAAGGTGATTTGAATATTTATCAAAAACAGGTGGTATTCATCTTTGATGAAGCACACCGTTCACAATTTGGTGAGGCTCAAAAGAATCTTCAAAAGAAGTTCAAAAAGTATTTTCAATTTGGCTTTACTGGAACACCAATCTTCCCTCAAAATGCTTTGGGCTCTGAAACCACAGCAAGCGTTTTTGGACGTGAATTACACTCCTACGTTATTACAGATGCTATTAGAGACGAGAAAGTTCTCAAATTCAAAGTAGACTATAATGATGTCCGTCCTCAGTTCAAAGGAATTGAAACAGAAATTGACGAAAAGAAATTAAGTGCAGCAGAAAACAAAAAAGCCTTGCTCCACCCTGTTCGTATCAAAGAAATATCACAATACATCTTACAGAATTTCAGGCAAAAAACACATAGAACAAGAGGAGGCAATACAGGTTTCAATGCCATGTTTGCCGTTAGTAGTGTTGATGCGGCCAAGTGCTATTATGAGGAACTGAACAATCTGCAAATTGACAGTGAAAAGCCTTTGAGAATAGCCACTATCTTTTCATATGCTGCCAACGAAGAACAAAATGCCATTGGTGAGATAGTTGATGAAACGTTTGAGCCTTCAGCAATGGATCAGAGCGCAAAAGAATTCTTGACCAAAGCTATTAACGACTATAACACCATGTTTAAAACCAGTTATGGCGTCGAAAGCAAAGAGTTTCAAAACTATTACCGTGACCTTGCTAAAAGAGTAAAAAGCAAAGAGATTGACCTAATTATCGTAGTAGGAATGTTCCTCACAGGTTTTGACGCACCGACTTTGAACACATTGTTCGTTGATAAGAACCTTCGTTATCATGGTTTGATGCAAGCGTTCTCTCGTACCAATCGAATTTATGACGCTACTAAAACATTTGGTAACATAATTACATTCCGTGATTTAGAAAAAGCTACTGTTGATGCCATTACGCTGTTCGGAGACAGTAGTACCAAAAACGTAGTATTAGAAAAAAGCTACAAGGAATATTTAGAAGGCTTCACAGACATTGCAACAGGAGAGGCACGAAGAGGATACATTGAAGTGGTAAACGAGCTAAACCAAAAGTTTCCGAACCCAGATGCGATAGCTACCGAAAAAGACAAAAAGGACTTTGCAAAGCTATTTGGCGAATACTTACGAGTAGAAAACATACTCCAGAACTATGATGAGTTCACTAACCTTAAAGCCCTGCAATCAATAGATTTGAACGATCCAAAATCTGTTGAAGATTTTAAAGAAACGCACTTTGTAACAGATGAAGACATAGCAGCAATGCAAAAGATTGAATTGCCTGCTGATCGTACAATTCAAGATTATCGTTCGACTTATAATGATATTCGTGATTGGCTAAGAAGAGAAAGAAGCGGTAAAGAAGCCGAAGAATCAACAATTGATTGGGATGATGTTGTCTTTGAAATAGACCTTTTAAAATCACAAGAAATAAATCTTGATTACATTCTTGAACTAATCTTTGAACACAACAAGAAAACTAAGGACAAAGCCTCATTAATTGAGGAAATCCGTAGAGTTATTCGTGCGAGTATCGGTAATAGAGCAAAGGAAAGTTTAGTGGTGGATTTCATTAATGAAACCGAACTTGATTCTATTCAAGATAAAGCGAGCATTATTGATTCTTTCTTCACTTATGCACAAGGGAAACAGCAAGCTGAGGCGACTGAATTAATAACAGATGAAAATCTAAATGAAGAATCAGCAAAGCGATATATTCTTGCTTCGTTAAAGCGGGAATATGCCAGTGAAAATGGCACAGAGCTTAATGCATTATTGCCAAAGATGAGTCCATTAAACCCTCAGTATTTGACAAAAAAACAAAGCGTATTTCAAAAGATTTCTTCGTTTGTAGACAAATTTAAAGGTGTTGGAGGGCAGATATGAATCCCGACACAAAGCACACACATTGCCAAGTCGCACAAGCAGAAGTTTAGTCCTAAACATGGCAACTTCCAACCATTGTTACTTCGTTTCTAATTGTGCCAATATGAGAAATCAATAGTTAAACAAATTTATTTTTCTTTTAAGGTTATTGAATTCATGATAAGGAAGATACCCCATATGTTGTAATCTTCCCACGATTACTCCTGGAGGAATTTCAAACATATCTGCAACTTCCAAAATTTTCTGCTCATTTAATGGAAAAGAATTCAATATTGCCTTCAAAGCCATTTGATGCACTAACATTTTTGCAGCGAACGTATTGGCCTCATCTTCTTTTTCTTGATCTATTTCTGTGCCTTCTAGATTTTCAAGGAAAATATCCTTTTTCCCGTGCAGGATTATATGCCCTGCCTCATGAAAAAATGTAAACCAAAAATGATCATCTGTTTTAAACCTTCCAGATAATTGAATAATGGGTTTGTTATGAAACCATCGAGTAGCCCCACTAATAGGTGCCTTAGGCAAGTTAGGTGTATAAACTAAAGCCACACCACATGCAGCACAAATTTTTTGCAGTTGAATATCGAAATCTTCTGGCTGCTCATAGGCCAGTTCTTTTACAACAAATAAGTTTTCCCTAAACCGCTTTTTGTCAAATTCTAGAACATTTAATTGTTTAGCCTGTAGCTCACCCATACGCAGCCATGCTGAAACCGCATGTGGATTCTGAGTATTTGCTAAGGAAACCCTAAAAGCTACTGATACTTCTTCATGCACATAAATTCGAGTCCATTCATCGGGAGTAGCTACACCGAAAAATTTCAGCATAGCTACGACCTGTTCATGCTTTTCTCGTGTATTAGGAAGCCATCCAAATCTTTTCATTTGTGGAATGGGAAAGTTTTGAAGCCATCCGACACAACCTTCATAAAAAGCTTGTTCTTCTAACTCAAACAATTCTCGTCTGTACTCTTTTTCACGATTTAACCAAAAACTAGCGGGTATTCCTAAAACTTTTTCTAACTGAAAAGCGGTATTAGTGCTAATAGGTTCTCGCCCTTTTATAACATCATTCACTTTTTCCTTGGGCCGGCCCATACGTTCCGCAAGCTCTGCTTGGCTCATTCCCATGATGTCGATGGTTTCTTGTATTGTATCTCCAGGTGGAGAAAGGAATTCTTTTGCTTGTTCAATTGTGGTACTCATTCTGTGGTCGACTTTTATATGGTGGACTTAATTTTAATGATAATCTTCAATCCTGTTAATCTGGATTTTCGTAACGGACTCCCAATCAAGGCCTCCGTCTTCCTTTTCAGGAAATGGGTCGTGGTTTGGTTCAAAAATTAATCTATAGTTTGGGGAAATATTTACTGCAAGCTCTCCTTTATTTATTCCGCTTAACTCATGGCAATGTGCAGCTGGCAATAGACGCATTATAGAAAGAGTTTCGGCGGATTTAAGGTCATTTAAACGTTGGTTAATCTTACGCGCTAATTTTCCATAACTCCTACCAAGTTCGCGTGGGCTGGTTAATTGTTTTTCTAGTTTTTTGGTCTTGTAGCTAATTTCCACAAAAATACAAATATTATTAACGTAAAGAGTTAACAAAAATACAAAAAAATAAATGTAACGTGCATTTATAAATTCAATTTTCAATATGTGACCCCAAATCGTTTATCCTCATTTTACCAATCACAGGTCCTCTCCCATTTTTGTAGTATTTCAGGAGTATAATCGTAAGTTAAAAACCGCAAAGTTTACACATAATTATCTAATTTTGGGAAGCATTCATTCATTCTCTCAGAACAAGTAACTGCGCGTGGGCGAAGATAAAGGCATGGGCATTTTTCTATGCCCCATGCTTTTAACAGTGGTTCCGAGGGGGTTGGAAAACTTTTGGGCTTTTCAACTCCCGCAGGAACTGGTTCAAGACTGGTTCAATAATTTCACTTTGGTATAATATAGAAAATCTTCAGAGGACCCCCTACTCTTTTCGTAGTTTAAGCCCCTTGCAAACCTCGTTCAATAATTCACTCGGATCCACATCGATGGCCAAGGCTATTAAATACAACTCCTTTACTCTTAATTGAGTATTTATATTGTTCGAAAGTTCGCTCAACCTTGTTTTACTAATACCCGTTTTACGGGATACATCTGAGCGATTCACGGATTTTTTGGCAAAGTAAAGGCCCAATTCAGTCATGGATTTGTCCAATTTTAAGAACATAAAGTTAGTTCATAGGATAAAATTTTCCGATTTTCTAAATTTTGATTTGCAATTTTATCTTGTTATATGTATATTAGTTCCGATATTCGGACAATATGTTCTTATTTTATCAAACTCTAATACGCAAAGAATGGAAAGCCAAAATTATTGGGAAAATCGTGAACCCTCAAAGGAAGCCACTTTTGTTAATGAGGACGCTTCAAATGAGGAAAAAATGAAATTAGATGAGGATATAACCTTGGATAAAATAAGCGAATTGGCCAAGGAGCATTTCCATACCTTAAAGCGCTACCCCTCCAAAAAGGAACTTTATACCGTAAACCTTATTACAGACGGGTATCTGGAAACCTCCTTTATGATTTCTAGTTTATTAAAGGTATGCATCACAGCATTGGATGCGGAACGCACTCCAAATAGTGTTGTTCCAGAACCCGAACAGAATATTCAAGAAGTACTCGGGTATATACTCAATATGATACCCTATGAGGAAATGGAATTTCTTGACAAGATCCGGAATTTACTTCCTGATTTGAAAACCTAATAATAACCCTAATAAACAGCTTATGAAAAAGAAAAAATTAAAGACTTTTAACGACATCCATAAACTGCACCAAAATCTTATGAGGCTTTTAAAACAAGATCCAGCTAATCCCTTAGGAAATCATAAGGTATTCTTGGAGGTTAAGGACAACAATGATCTGCTGTTGAACATAGCAAGCCTTCTGGAAGTATGTGTATTTGCTCTGGACGGGAACGGAATGCTATTGTCCCCGAACAATCAAAATGTCACCAAACATGACAGCGTTTGTAGAGTCCTGGAACTGGTCCTAAATATATTGCCACACAGTCAAATGGATTTTTTGGACTACGTAACCGAAAAGCTGAATGGTTTGAACAATGCCAAAACAACATAATCCAAAAATGTGCATCTATGAACCGTAACGAAGAAAAACTAATCAATAGCCTAAAACATCAGGCAATGGACCACCATCCTACACTAAAGCCCCACTCCTTCTTTAAAAATAAGTTTGAGGTCAGTCTCTTTTATGTGGACAACCATGTAGACCTGGTATTGACCGTCCGAGCCATGCTTTACCTGGCCATGAAGGTAATGGATCCAGAACTAATTGACGATATCAATGATAGATATGAAAAGGAGTATATCCGTCAAATACTAACAATTGCCAATAGGTTATTGCCACAAGGAGAGGAAGCACTCTTGGATGATCTTAACCTTTATTATAGGGAAGAGAAACTAAGAGAGGGTTTAACATAATAGTAAAATACAACTATGGGAATAAAAAAGAAACAATTAAAAATGTTGAAGGAATCAGCACGGTATAAACTAACAACATTGCACACCTCTGATATACACAAGAATAAATTTAAAGCTTCGTTCCTCCAGTTTGATGGCTATACGGATCTGTTTAGCACCCTAGAGTCCTTGATAAACGTTTGCATTTTGGCCAGCCATGTGGAAGGGGATTCTAATGATCCCGGACTGGATATTCGGAAAACGCTGGAATTGGCAAATAAACTTTTACCTTTTGATGAAGGAGAGTTTCTGGATGAAGCCTACGGTCTTTTTGTTCAGAACAAATTAAAGTGATTCTTACTAAGAATCTTATTCTCAATCATAATTTTTTTTGCAGTTGGTTTAAATACAAATAAAAACCGATGCCATATAGACACCGGTTCTTAAACTAACTCAACAAATAAACTAACTACTTAAAATATTAACTCAGACTAATAACCATTTCCAGTTATTTCTGGGTTTCTGTCTTTTACCCTTGTCGCTATTGGAAGTAATAAATGTTTTTCTTGAAAAGTAGCTCCATAAGGATTTACCGAACCAACTACATTCGTAAAACTCACCTCTCCTGGGTTAGTTTCTGAAGTGATAGGATATAATCTTGTTCTTTGAATGTCCGACCAAGTCTTAAAAATCAAGGGTAATTCTCTAAGTCTTTCTTTCCATACCTCTTCCACAAATTGCTCCTTTGTAAGTGCTGCCAATTCAGATTCAATTTGATTTCGATCTGTCTGCCAGTACCCACGGCTTCTCACATCGGCAAGATATCCAACCGCTTCACTAGTTACTCCTTCTGATTGTGCTATTCCTTCCGCTGCAATTAAGAGTACCTCCGAATAAAGATTGATGTTAATATTTTTGCCTCCCCTACCGGTTTCGAACAAAGCAACTTCATCATACCAAGTATAAGGAGCCCAGTTACCATCGAAATCATACACTTCTCCATTACGCTCGATTGAGTTATGCCAAATCTGACGATTCTGAATCCTAATGTCCAGACTGGGATCATACACTCTTAAATATTCATCCAACGGTCTATAAACAATCCAAACATCACCTGGAATTACATCGGGTACAGCGGCATACTTAGGTAACGTAAGCTGATAATAACTTGTCCTTCTATACTGCTCATCTGCTTCTATGGAAAATACAAATTCGTTTTCGGTCTCCGAATTACGCATTACGTTAAAGGCGCTTTCCTCGGCAGTATTCCCATTAGGAATAAGTGAATAATTTCCACTTGTAATAATTAGCTTGGCCGCCTCAGCTGCCCTAGCATAACTTTCGGTCCCTCCTTGTAGTGGATAACCAGCCTTCTGCAGCTGTACATTAGCTAAGGTCACAGCCACGGCTCCTTCAGTAATTCGATAGCCATTCGAATGAAATGGAAGATCGGACAATCCACCATTATCAATTGCCCACTCCAGGTCTTCGATTATAAAGTCGTATACCAGATCGGACGAGGTACGGGCCACATATATATTATCCAAATTCTCCGATGGTTCAGTTACCAAAGGAACATCGCCAAAATCCCTGACCAAAGCAAAATAATTGAATGCCCTAAAGAATCGCGCCTCCGCTAAGAGAAGATTTGCTTCTTCCGTCGATAGTCCTGGAACATCAGGAATATATTTTATAGCTGTATTGGCCTTGGCAATAGCGTCATAGGCATCCCTCCAATAATTAAAAAGATACTCATCCATATTATTGGGGTTCAACGTTAAGTTATTCGCTTCAAAAGGTCCTGGACGTTCGGTACGTTCATTCTCAAAAAAGCCAGATAAATATCCTCCCAACATTGCATTAATTTGAAAATCACCGGAAATATATCGCTGTAAAGCTCCTATGCCATAAAGTGAATTGACAACGGACCTAACGTCATCCGGTTCATTAAAATATTGATCTACAGAAATCTGGTTTTTTGGATTTTCTTCAAGAAATTTATCACATGAACAAATTAGAAGAATCAAAAACGATGATAATAATATTGCTGTTTTTTTCATGATTATTGTCTTTTTTTAGAATTTCACGGCAAGCCCCATGGTTAATGTCCTTGCTTTTGGATAAGAATAAAAGAATATGTTTTGTCCAAAATTTGAACTATCCCACTGTCCATTCGATTCAGGATCATATCCTTTAAAATCTTTAGATTGTATGACAAAGGCGTTTTCCAGACTCAAATTCATCCTAAAGTGTTTTAATCCCAAAGCGTCTAGTACATTATTGTTAAAGTTGTACCCCAAAGAAATTAAATTGGCTCTGAGATATGATCCGTCAGCTACCCAATGGCTATCCACAGCCAAGTCCTGACCTGAAATTACAGTATGTCGTATAATAGGAACGGAAGTATCTTGATTGTTAGGTGTCCAGCCATCATAAAGTTGTGTTTTAAAACCATTCGTCAATGCTTGTCGATCTTCTGCCGTCGTAACAAATTGTTGCAATATGTCCGCTCCATAAGAAAACTGCATATCTACGATGGCATCAAATCGTCCAAAAGTAAACTTGTTGATTAAGCTACCCCTATAATCTGGTAATCCTTTTCCAATAATCTGTTGATTATCACTTCTCTTGATTTGTCCAGGTAATTTACCTAAAGCCGCTGCTTCATCTGCCTCATCAGTACCGTAGGTTCCCAATCTCACTTGACCCCAAAAAGAGCTAACCGGCTCTCCTACCCTCAAAACGGTCTGACTTCCGCCAACCCAAAATGGACCGGGAAAGATATCTTCATCATTCTCTCCTAAGGCTTCAACCCTGTTTTTATTATAATTTACAGAAAAGGAAGTATTCCATGAAAAGTTCGGAGTTTCCAAATTTCTTGTGGTAATCAATAAATCAACCCCTCTATTGGAAACTTCTCCTATATTATCGGTAATTGAAGTAAAACCAGTAGTTGAAGGTATGGGTCTATCTAATAATAAATCTGTAGTCAATTTGTAGTAGTAGTCGGCTTCAACAGATAATACATCATTGAATGCTCTTAAATTCAAACCGACGTTAACCTGACTACTCCTTTCCCATTTAAGGTCAGGATTGGCCAATCTGGTAATTTCACTGGTAGACCTAAGTTCACCTCCTATCAAATTAGTTCCTGAACTTATTGTGGCCAATGAATTAAAAGATCCTATCTCAGTATTTCCGGTAACACCATAGGAGGCTCTAAGTCGCAACATATTAATTGCCTTAACCTCTGACATAAAGTCCTCTTCGGAAACAAACCAAGACACACCACCAGACGGAAAAAATGCGTACTTATTATTGTCACCAAATCTGGAAGAACCATCCATACGACCTGTAATAGTTGCTGTGTATTTGCCATTATGTGTATAATTACCCCTAAAAAAATAGGAATTCATAGACCAATCTGTATAGTCAGACTGTGCCGGATTAGTAATTTCAGCAACACCTAAATTGTTGTACTTAAAAAAATTATTTTTAAATCCTGTCACTGAGGAGCTATTTTGATCTTGGGTAAATTCCTGCCAACTGGCACCTAACATAGCTTTAAAATTTCCTGATTCGAATTCTTTGTCGTAGGTTAAAAAGTTTTCGTTCTGCCAAAATGTAGAATTCAGATTGGTAATGGATGCCCTTCCATCTGGAAAGCCCATAGTTAAAATATTGGTTGGGCCATAGTACCTATTTTTTAAACCCCTATTGACCAGTCCGAATTGGGACCTGAACGATAATTCCGGAGAAAGTTTTAAGTCGACAAAGATATTCCCATTGATATTTGTCCTATTATTCAAGTTTTCAACCTCATTAAGAACCGAAACAGGGTTGGGTGCACCTTCTAGAATAAGACTCGTGCCTTGGGTTTGGGTCGAATTCGAATAAGTACCATCCGGCCATCTTATTGGGAAAATAGAGGGGAACTCATGTATGGCTCGTGATATAGCTGAAACCCCGCTACCCTCAACCTCAGGAACATTCTCCCATACATGATTTAAACGAAGTATTAATCCTGTTGAGAGCCAATCGTTGAGATCAACATCATACGATAATTTCATATCAGCTCTTTTCAAATATGAGTTTAGAATGATACCGTTCTGATCTGTATAGTTAAGAAAAAGACCTGTTGAAGAATTCTCACTACCAGAACGAATACTGACATGATGGTCTTGCGAAAAGGCTGTTCTTGTCACCTCTTTTTCCCAATTGGTATCATACAAAGGGTTACCATTGCTATCAAAGAGAAGATCGTTATTCAATACCAAGGTCGGCTCTTCACCAGGTGCATAGTCCCTGAAATAAGGAGCATTCTCAACAGCAATTCTTTGAACATCCATAAATTCTGATGAATTCATAGCCCTATACTTGGAATTTCTTTTTTTGGCCAACCTGCCAACACTTAAATTGGATTTATACTCTACTATAAGGCCTTTACCTTCCAACCCTCCTTGAGTCGTAATCAATACTACCCCGTTCGCACCCCGTGCTCCATATATAGCAGCTGAAGAAGCGTCCTTTAAAACTTCCATACTTACAATATCGCTTGGATTTAAATAGTCAATATTGTCGGTTTGAACCCCATCCACAACGTATAATGGTTGTGTAGAGGCATTGATGGTCCCTTGTCCCCTGATCAGAACTTTATTGTTCCCCCCAGGAGCACCAGAATTTGAAAAAACGGTTACCCCTGCAATTTTACCTCTAAGGTTTTGAAGTGGGTTAACACTTGGCTGTTGAGCTATATCTTCACTTGTAATCATCCCCACTGACCCGGTAATTTCACTTTTTTTCGAGGTTCCATAACCCACAACTACTACCTCATCCAACGAAGATGCCTCGGGCATTAGCTGAATGTTAATCTCTGTAGCGTTTTCGACAGCTATCTCCTTGGTACCATATCCAATATAGGACACCACCAATATGTTTGCATCCCCTTCATAGCTTAGAGTGAATTTTCCATCAAAATCTGTCTGAGCTCCTTGTATTGTACCTTTTACTACTACTGATGCTCCTGCTAAGGGGTTCCCACTCTCATCAATTACGGTACCAGTAATTATATTCTGAGTTTTAATTATTCCAAATAAATTAATTCTTTCTGTCAATTTATTTTCCATAATCCCATCTTCTATCTTGGGATGAGCTAAGCCTGCGAACAAACTGAAAACTGCCAAAAAAATAGTCAGTTTAAAGTTTAAATTAAATTTGGTCACATCAAAGACATGACATTTTTGAAGTTTTTCCATAAGTTCATATTGTTTAAAAGGTTATCAAGTGATTATTTATTATTCATACTAATAAAAGGTAGCCCTGAGGCTTTCCTTGTTTACTTGGTAAATTCAGTATACCCACATCTAAAATGGGTTTTAAAAATTTTCGAATTGCCTTAATTGTTCATTTGATCTTTTTCCATCATGTACCAAAACCAAATAGTTCAGTAATAATGACTCCCCTTTATTAAGATCCATCGGTCCATCGAACAATATAGAAGGTGTAAAAAATGCATGTTCACCCTTTGCAAACCAAACATAATAGGGAGATGGAAATCTAGGATTGTCTGGAGAATCAAAAATGGTCAATCCTACATAATCTTCCGAGCCCATTACTTTTGCTGTCATATCCATCCAGCGCTCTTTTTCTCCGTAACCAGTAATATCATCGTTGTTGACCCATCCTGAGGATGTAGTAAATTGGTGACCTACCAAAGAATCAGAAGCTCTAAACGATAGACCCGCATATCCACCCCATTCAACACCACCATGTTTTGCAGGTTTCTCAAGGTAAAGACGTATATCCTCCAAAATTTCAAATCTTTGATGAAATTTAATTGTATAATCCTCCGTGTTCTGGGGGGAACCGATCTCAACAACGCGTTCTTCTTCTATAAGCGCAATTCCCTTTTCCTCATATGCAATATGTAAAGTAATCTTGGCCGAGAAGTTTTTATATTTATCAATACTTACAGACTTGACAATACTTCTACCTTCAGCCACACCTTTATCAGGATCTTCCTCCCAATAGTTAACACCATTAATATCCTTCCAGGAAAACCATAGCCCCCTATGCCACGGATGGTCCTTTGGCCTTTCCAATGTTAGGTTATACCCTTTGGGAGTTCGTAAGGGATGAAAATAAGGCTTGTCCTGTTCTGAATCGAAATTTAACCTCCACAAGATCCTATTTTCACCATTTAGTAAAGTAAGGGACTTGTCCGTTTGTTCCCATTTCCAAGTAGGCTGGTTATTCTTTTTAGAACCGGAGTCTGCAGTACCAAAACCACACGAACCCAAAACGAATAAAATGCCCAACAGAAAGACGTAGCTATATAGTTTCATAAGTATTAATCTTTAATCAGTCTATTTCCTAGAACCTTTTCCAAGAACTTTATACTTCTTTCAGCCTCATCAATCTTTCCACACTCCACACTCAGAAATATTTCTCTGTCAATTGGTTCTAGAATTTCAAATACCTTATCCCAATTCACCATGCCTTCCCCACATGCACAACCAACAGGTGTACCTGTAACACTACCTCTTTCCATCTCACTTTGTTCCATACTTATATCTTTAGCATGGATATGGTAAACGCTGTCACGTACATGCATGAGCCCATCATAGGGGTCTTCAACACCTGCCAAATAAGAGTTTCCGGTGTCCCAATTTACCTGAATCCATGGTGATTTAACTAAGTTGACAATTTGCATCAACCCCTCAGCAGTTTTGGTATAAATTCCGTGAGGTTCAATACATAAATAGACCTTATGCCTTCTTGCAACCATTTCAGCTTTTGTCAACGTATAATTCATAGCCTCAAAAGCCATCTTATCATCCATCCAATCATCCTTTATCATTTCATCACTATTGACGAACCTGGCACCGCATGCATCTGCCAAAATAATGGATCGTGTAAGTCTTGATACTGCTGCCTCCGGTTTCATTAATGGACTATGACCACTTATACTACTTACTTTGATACCGTGAGAATCACATATTTCTTTCATAAGTAAAGTGTCTTCTTCCATGGAAAAGGAATGAAAATAGTCTACCTCACTTAAAAGGCCCCATCCGGTATGGACCATAGGCTCAATATACTTATATCCTAATTCGGCGGCTATTTTAACCCCTTCCCTAAAACTTTTATCAGCACTTCGGCAGTACTCCATATTTAAACTAATTCTAAATTTTGCCATTATTTATATTGATTATTAATTAATTATTCTTGTTGATATCAGTATCCCATAAAAAGGCTCAGATTTCATTTGGAACCATAGTCCGTCGTTTCTTCCTTATTAAAAACAGGATGCCAAAAGCCAAAATTAGAATTGCAGGAAGTATTGATGCATACATTAATGTATCCGACCCTGCAATTACTTTTGCTTCATTTAAAATATTATGATTGTAACTCCCAACTTCCGCGTTTAATATTTCTTGATAATTTACCCCTTTTGGTATAGCATTAGATAATTGTGATTCATAGACTCTTCCAAATATTGGCATGATCAAAGCTGTGGAAAGTAACCCAACCGATCCCATTATAGATAAACCCAATGGTCCTGATTTAGGAATATTCTCTGAGACAAACCCGATCATTGTGGGCCAGAAAAAACATATCCCAACCGCAAATACACCTGCCGCGAGAAAAGAAACGTATCCTTGGGCAAGGCCAAGCCACTGAAGTCCGATAAATGAAAAAACAGCCGAGAAAAACAACAAACCAGTACTTGACGTTCTCTTCAAAATTGCCCCAGCATTGTACCTGCCAATTGCCATAATGCCATTAATGAATACCAATAGTAAAATTGAAGGAACACCAACAGCTGACAACAGCTCGGCGATCCATTGGTTTGTTCCCAATTCGGTCGCTCCGGTAAGCAACATACAAAACACCATAAAAATAAATAACGGGCCAAAGCATGCCCGGATCATCTCCGAAGTGCTAACTCCCATGGTTACTCTCTCCGATTTAGGAAACTTTTGACCTAAGAACATAAAACCATAGAAAAGAGTAGGTGGAATCATTACTGCCATTTGTATTTTCCAACCAAAATCCAAAAGCGTACATCCATAAGCAATTACACCCCCTATAACTATCCCCATAGGAAACCAAATATGCCAATCGTTTATCTTTTTCGCCTTTTCATTGGTATACATACTACTAACCATTGTATAACTCGCAGATTCAATAAAACCATTAGCTAATCCCACCAACAATGTGGATAGGAATAAGGACCAATAACCAACTGATAGGATGGTAAGTATCAGCCCGAGTATGTGACCTAAAAATGCTATCCAATACATCAAACGAATTCCTACTATATCACAAATGGCACCTCCTATGAGCATGGACACAGTAAAACCCCAAAATGCGGCAGAAGCAATCTCCCCTATTTCGCTAAGTGACAGTCCAAACTCCTCGCCCAATGGTCCCAATAGATTGGCCCTAATGGCAAATGTCATTGCCGTTACAACCAAAGCGATACTGGCTGCTGTAAACAATCTTGATTTATTTAGTACATATGTATCCATTCCCAATATCTAAAAAGCTTGGATTAGTATTACTTATTGTTGATTTGTGGATTATTTGTAGACTTTCATAACCCCCCTCATACTCATATAATGACCGGGATAAGTACAAACATATTCATAGTCACCTTCTGCTGCCGGAGCAACGAAATAGATTACCTCAGTAGCACCTGGTTGAACAATTTTTGTATGAAACAAAACCTCTTTTAATTCGGGCACCCAATTCTTAGCTGTGCCGTCAATACCTAGGCTCAATGCCGTTTTTCCAACTTTATCTGCCGATTTCGGAAGTGTACCGACCAAATTATGTTGCATGTCATCCGTATTTACCAATTCCAGTTTTACCTTGGCATTCGGTTTAATATTAAAACTCTCCAAATCATATTTTAAGCCAGGTTTCACTCCTATAGTTATAGTCATATCAGGACCATTAACCCAATCGGCTGGAACAGAATTTTGATTCTTTTTTAACGAGGATGTTTTTGTCAATATCCTTTGATTATTGGCTTGTTTGACAACCTGTTTTTTGGGTGTTTTTTTTACAGTTTTTTCTTCAATCTCCACATCATGGAATTGTGTGACCGAATCATCAAGAGTTAAAGGATTTCCAATTGGTATGTTGTTTAAACTATAAAAGCCAAAATCATGTAATAATGGGTTGCCTTTGGCGGATTTAATTCCGCTACATTTTATCTCATAAATGAACCCTTTTCTAAGTTCATCCAAAACAATTCTTACATTCTTACCGCTATTGGAGATTTTAACCGCCTTTATTTTTCCTTCTTTTTTTTCATAAAGATCACTACCATATTTTTGCTGGTACGCATAATCGAAACTTGTAATTTGATAATTATTGGGATCAATAGCGGTTTTTTCATTAATTGGCATGGTAAACTCCAATTCAAAACCATCAGATTGAGCCTTTATTGTTTTGATTTCAAATGGTATTTCTCCAGTCCAAACCAATCTTTGAAGTCCATATCTTTTTGGTCCAGATGAATGCCAACCTCTGTCCGACATCCCAACATAAATAGAATTATCCGAGGCCCCGTTCATTCTTAAAATTCCTGATTCAAATCCCTTCTTGAAAGGGAATACTGCACCTTGGTATGCTCCATTAACCTTCTCAAGAAATACACGCATTATATTGGCCTGACCTTCATCCCCGACAAAGAGTTGATCCGTAAAGGGCCCAAACTTTCCATTCGTGGTATCAGGTACAAAACCAGTTAGTGACGTTCCTAAAATTCCATGTGGAAATCTAACCGATGGCATTTTGAAGCCGGGTAGTCTATCCACCATTTCATGAAGTAATGGTTTATCACGTGGTACTTGGGAAGTATCAATTTTTACAGGGGAACCAGGAAGATTGGCCGATTTTAAGCTAGATGGATGACCGAAAAAATCACCCTTTTCAACGTGGGAAAGATAACCCGTGCCAACCCATCCGCCTTGATTTTCTGTATAAAATACGTCGCCAATAGAGTTCACTCCAATTCCAGCTGGCGATCTAAGTCCCGCAGCGTAAGGATTCAATTTACCCTCTGGGGTTACCTGAACCATCCAACCGCGCCAAGCTGCATGACTTCCCATTTCACCATAAAATGGCTCGCTACTGGCACCCATGCCATTATCTCCCAAATTAAAATTAATATAGAAATTGCCATCAGGGGGCAGAATTGGGCCATGGTTATACTCACAATAATTTCCGGACAATGGCCAAGTTGTAATAGTCTCAAATTTATCCGCGATATCATCGCCATTAGTGTCGGTTATCTTCGTAAGCTCCGCTCTCTGAGCCACAAAGAATGCTTTATCTCTATATGCCAGACCTAAAGGGGTATGCAACCCACTAGCGAACAATTTAAAAATAGGTTTAGAATTATTTTCCATGGTTGCATTCTCAATTATCCAGAGCTCGCCCATTCTGGTAGAAACTGCTAACCTTTGATCTGGTAATTCTGCCATTCCACTAACTTCAAGTTTAATACTATCGGGGATTGCTACTGTAGCAATTCTATAATATTTGTCCTCCTCGTCACCCAAATCATGATGCATATGATTATGGTCCTGACCATAAACAATTAGCGCAAAAAATAAATAAACTCCAACACTTAAAATGGTATGTATGTTTAGTTTAAATCTAAACTCGAAAAAGTTCATATTCTTCATTTCAATTTTCTTTACGTATATTTCTATATTGACAACTTTTACAACTTATGTTATTCTACAATCACCATAGAATGTAGTATTCCAAAACATCACTATTCTTTATACTTGATAGCGGAATAACCAAATCTTGCCCATGGGAAGTATTTTGAATTTCAGGCTCAGATTTAAGTTTTGATGAAATTGTTATGATATAGCTCTTATCATTTATACTATAGACATTCTTCTTAATTTTTCTAATTGAAGCCCCCTGAGCGAGTCTATATTTTATATTTTCACCATTCGAGGAATTCAATGAAAATCGAATGTCTCTATGCAATTTTTGTGTATCTTCCACGGTGGACCATATTCTGTCCTCGACTTCAATTCCGTCATTGGCATATTTAAATGTTGGACTCCCTTTCACATCCAAAGTATATCCCTTATATTCTAATGACTGATTTGCATTTTTGTGTTTACTTCCATTTTCAAATAATATGGAAGAATTGGATTTGATTGTCAAAATCTTATTCCCCAATGGTTCCGCAAGCTGCTCCTGACCTCTCCCTGTCCACATAGTGGTAGCTTCCAAGAAATCACCCTTCCAAATCTTGACAATTGCCCCAGTTGAAAGGTCTAAAGCATAATGGACCTTATTTGGTTCACCAACAGCCACACAGAACGTTTTCTTAACACCATCCAACTCCAAAAAGCACCTTTGAACAATAGCCCGATTTTGTGGCACCAAGATTATCTCATCTTTGTCATCTTGTGCCCTAAGAGTGCCAAAAGTTAAACTGACAAAGCACATTATTAGGATCGGAATCTTCTCAGTTAGCACAAACAGCCTGTATCTTTTATTGAAATCAAATTTCTTTAAACTACCCGTATTCATTATTTTTTATCTATTTATTTAATAATATGAATATGATAATAATCACTACTCAATTACAAGAATACAATATTTTTTTACTCCCCTTGTTAAATATTAAACAATGAATAATTTTAAACAAAAAAAAATACGATTAGCTTAATTTTACTATATTCACGAAATTAAAATAAACTAACTTGTTGATTTTATGTGCTTTAACATTTAGATAAATCACGATAAATTAAGACGTTAAATTATATCAATTCAAATATTTCAATGTAGAATTTTAAACATATGGACTTTAAAAACTATAAAGCAGACACATGTACTCCTTTAAAGAAAGCGTGGCAAAAAGGTGAACTTGAACTATCGTCTCTAGTTCGTTTGGATTATCCAGGTAGGCCGCTACCAACTAAAATGTTGAAAGGTATTAACAGTGTTGGCTACTGGGATGCACATATGCCACAGAATTGGGGTCTTGATTGGCACAGAAATGAAGGTATAGAAATTACATATTTAGAGACTGGAACTATGTCCATTTCAACTGAAAATGTTGAAAATGCACAACTTATGGCAAACCATTTTACAATAATGAGGCCATGGCAACTTCATAAATTAGGAAACCCAAATATTGGTGTAGGCCGACTTTATTGGCTAATTCTTGATGTTAATGTTCGTAACCCACACCAGACATGGAAATGGCCGAATTGGATTGTTATTTCTCGTGAAGACCTTAAAGAACTTACAAAAATCTTAAGACAAAATGAAAAAGTCATTTGGCAATCGGATTCTAAAATAAGATCATGTTTCAATGAAATTGGAAAAGTTGTAAGCAGCAACGATTTGGAACATATAGAATCTGAGCTTGTGATACTTATTAACAGTCTATTGTTGAGTATTCTAAACGTTTTTAGAAAGGGTAATGTGTCGTTAGACAAAACTTTAATGGAAAGCAGACGCACTGTGGAATTATTTTTGACTGAATTACCATTCCATATTGAGAAAGCATGGACATTAGAGTCTATGGCAAATCAGTGCAATCTTGGCACAACAAGATTTGTTCATTTTTGTAAAAAAATTACAAACATGACTCCAGTTGAATATCTAAATTACTTAAGGCTAGAAAAAGCGTCAAAACTTCTTAATGAAGACCACGAACTAAGTATTCAAGAAGTCGCTTATGACTGCGGATTCACATCAAGTCAATATTTCGCCACACAATTTAAAAAACAATATGGGTGTACTCCAAAGCAATTTAATAAACAATATAGCTTGACCTAAATCAATTAGCTAACTTAAACTTTTTTGATGCCCAAATCCCTTTACAAGAACATTTATAGCCTTTTTGGTTTTGGTGATATATTTAATTGTTTGCTACATATAGGCTGGATTAATTCACATTGTAGATGTAAACTGGCATACATAAGATTTTATAGTGAGTATTAGAATTGCTCATTAGGAATTAAGTTGAACAGATAATTGTAAAATAATAATACAAATTATTAACCCCAAATCTAACCATAACTAACCTGCGCATGGACCCTGATTCGATTTTATAGTGTTCGGGAAGATAAGCGTTACATAAAATCGAATTAGGGCGCACCTACAACTGTATATGGCTCAATAGATATGCCTGCCCAAATATTCTCTTTTTAACCTTTCCAATTCATCGGCCCCCATTTCAACTCTAAAGTAGGATTTGCCAAAAGTTGGTTCCACAAGAGCAATTTCACGCAATACTTCCCTAAACCTTTTTCTATCCTCATCCCTACCCTTAACAGCCTCATTGTATTTTGCAAGGGGAACAACTTCCTCCTCCATGCGCCATTCTGCCTTGGTCATCCTAATGCTATTCCGGTCCAAAAGTAAAGGTTGTTGTTTTTCCTTCCTCACGGGCGCTACCCCATCGAAAAGTCTTTTAAGCATATCGTGTGTAGGCTTAAGGTATTTTCGTTCCTGATCCCTTAAAAGTTGTTCAATATAGTCCCACCTTCCATTGAGATAAACCTGATACTTGATAAAACTAATGATCACCTGGCTCTTGGGGGTGATATTGGCCTTCTCAAAAAAATCGATCATCGTATCAATGGTTTCCGAATGGGACTTTGCAACGGTCTTGGAATATTCCCTAAAACGTTCCGCTGTTATTCTATTGATACTAATAGCCGAAAAAGTATTTTTTCTATTGACATTTCTTTCCATTACAGTAAATTTTATCAGCATTCATTGAGGTTGACCAGTCATATGACGCAAATTTGCCATACCAATTACTTTGACCAATAAGCCAAATACTATTATCGTATTGATTTTCAGTATTTTATAAGTATTGTTTCATACTTAATAAAATTGGCTACAGTAAATTTTGTCAATGAATCCAATGTATTACAAGTGTTATTAGTCAATTTGCCACAGTAAAATTTATTTACACTTGACTTAAATCATTGATATTCAGTAATTTAATAACAGTAACGTCGCTTCAGCGCGTTACCCTCTTGCTATTCAAACCTTATACGCTACGCTACCGGTTTTCGAATACCATAAATGAAGGCAACCAACTAAAAATTATATAGGATCATATGCTTCGTTTTTTGCCTAAATCTTTTGGCCCATTATCCACTTTTAAAACCTTAACCACGACCTTTAAGTCTATTTTTCTTTTCACCAGCTACTTTCTCCGACTGGGGCCGTCCAATTTTAACAGGTTGAACATCCTTACGAACCGGTCCGAGATCTGTCTCCCATAACGGTTTTCTATTTGGGACGAGTTCAGGTTGGTAGTGATATGGGTCTTTGTCCCAAGTTCCTCAAAACTTCGGTAACGGTTGAGCAGGATCCTGACGAATATATCCTCCTTTCCGTACTGGTAAACATTGTTCGCCACCGTTTCCGATCCCAAATCATCGAACAGGAAGTTTCCCCTGGAATAGTATTTTATGATATCATCCTTGTTCTTTTCCGAATTGTACTTGTCCACTACCTCCTGGGCACTTATGGAGGGGAACCAAAGTGGCCTAAGGCTATATTGTTTGGACATGTTCTGGATGATCTTAAAGCTCGACGTTTTTCCGGTGCCGTAGGAACCGAATACCAACAACCCCTTTCTCAGGGAGATATTTTCCAAAAGTTCGAATGCGGGATCCCGGTTCCAATACCTGCAAAAATGCCCAAGGAAATTTTTGTTGGTTCCGTCCACTTCAAAGTCGAGGTCCATCCGGGCATAAAATTCCTGTGCCGCCCTATAAAAAACTTTTTTAAAA
>TARA_R110000796_G_scaffold8843_10_pt1 | contig 29653 bp, 29 predicted proteins | sample TARA_R110000796 | Tara Oceans TARA_R110000796 (sample SAMEA4397815) | marine metagenome | biome: Polar Biome; feature: [SRF] surface water layer (ENVO:00010504); material: water (ENVO:00002006), including particulate matter (ENVO:01000060) such as... | depth 5 m
TTCGCCGCAAAGCGTGATAGAGCGCAGTGATGAAACGGCAACTCTATCTGCTAGCCGGACTGGCTTCGCTGGCACTGGGCAGCATCGGCATTCTGTTGCCACTGCTACCGACGGTGCCCTTCATGATCCTTGCGGCCTTCTGCTTCGCCAATAGTTCACCGCGGCTCGAAGCATGGCTGGTCGAACATCGAATCTTCGGCGCTCATATCAAGAACTGGCGCGACCGGAGAGCGATCACCCGGCGCGGCAAATGGTCGGCGACCGTCGCGTTCGCGGTCAGTTGTGTGATCGCGCTGCTCTTCGTCAAACTGCCCTGGAACCTGATTCCAATTGCTGCGGCGGTCATTAGTGGTAGCTGGATATGGACCCGAAACGAGCCTGATTCGGAAAAATCACCGCAGCGCGCGTCTGCCCATAAAGAATAGTTTTAGCTGAGCGCGAATCTGATATTCTCTTCCGGAATTTAGGAGAGAAATATGTCGCGGCAGCAATTGTTGGAAATGACCCGTTCACTCGTTGAGCATGGCAAGGCGGATACAATGGAACTGGTAGACGAAGTCGTCTCGGTGCCGGCATCCGACTATACCGACGAAGCGCGATATGAACGCGAGAAGAATCTGATCTTCAAACGATTGCCACTCATGATGGCGCCATCCTGTGAACTTCCCGAGCCAGGCTGCTACAAGGCGATGGAAGTCGCCGGCATTCCGGTACTGATGACACGGCAGAAGGACGGCACCGCTCAGGCTTTCCTGAATAGCTGCACCCATCGTGGTAACCCGGTGGCGCAAGGCACCGGCAAGGCATCGCGTTTCACCTGCGGCTATCATGGCTGGACCTTCAAGAATAATGGCGACCTGCTGGCGATTGCTTCCCCGAAAGATTTCGGCACGGTGGACAAGGCATCTTTCTGCCTGCAGAAATTCCCGACGCTGGAGCGGGCCGGTCTGATCTGGGCAACGCTCGACCCGGACAGCACGCTCGATATCGAATCCTATCTTTGCGGCTATGACAGCCTGCTCGAACATTTTGGCTTCGACGGCTGGCATCTGTTTGATCAGCGGACAATTCCGGGACCGAACTGGAAGACCGCCTATGACGGCTATCTCGACTTCTATCATCTGCCCGTCCTGCACAAGGACACGTTCGGTGCCGATTTCTTCAACCGCGCAAATTATTTCGCCTGGGGTCCGCATCAGCGCATCTCCTCGCCGTCGAAATTCATCCAGAAAACCGGCAGCGACGAGAAGCTCGATCTCACCGAGATGGATGAAAAAGACTGGCCGATCGACGCACTGCTGCAGGGCGTCTGGACGATCTTCCCGCATATCTCGATCGCCAGCTTCTATGGCGGCGGCGGACGCGGCGCGCTGATATCACAGCTGTTCCCCGGCAAGACCGTTGGCGAAAGCTTCACCACACAATTTTACGTGATGGAACATGAACCGACCGATGACGCGGTGCGGCAAGGTGCACGGGAGCAGTTCGATTTTCTCGAAGTCGTGGTTGCCGAAGAAGATTATAAGACCGGAAAACGCCAGCATGAATCGCTGCAATCGGGGCTTATCGACAAGGTCTGGTTCGGTCGCAACGAAGGCGGCGGACAGGTGTTCCACCAATGGGTCGACCGTTTGACCAAAGCGGATGATGCCGAACTGAACCGGATTTTTGCGCCGCAGTTGCAAGCGGCCGAGTAAGCCGCATCAGGCCCCGGTTCAGACGTTTCGATATTCCCTGACCGGGGGCAGCGCCTCTTTCCATTTGGGTTGCTCAGCGCGCAGCTTTTCGAGCATTTTTTCCCAATAGGCATCGGTCTTCCCTTTGAACCGGATATCGAAGTCTTCCTCGGTTCTGAATTCGAGCAGCTCGACGCCTTGGTCGCCGATCGTATAGGTATAAGGCGTACCGGCGGGCAGGAAAAAGCCGTCGCCGGCGGCCATTTCTTCCGTACCCATCCGGATATCGCCGCTGATCAGATAATAGAGGCAGTCGCTGTCATGGCTATGCAGCGGTAACGGATAACCGGGTTTGAACCAGACATAATGGAGCGAAAAACCAAAGCCGCTGAACAGGCATTTCAGCACGGCGCCGTCCCCAATGCCCGCTTCGCCAAGCTTGGCCGCGCCGTCCAGGATCACCGGATCGTCATCGGCATAGGTCATATGACCCGCCTCATCGAGATTAGGCGCATCCTTGCCCCTGAAGATTCGCAGGACTTTCAGAGGCTCAGGCTTTTTCGGATTAAGGGCGCCAGCGTCTTTCATATATTCCTCCGGACGAGATTGGATCAGCAACCTAGCAGCACATGCGTCCTCGGGAAAAGCAGATAAAATGCAGGGAGCGTCTCATTTAGGCGGATATTTCCCGACATAATGGTTCAGAACAGCCAGGTTGAGCAGCTTTTTAAAAGCACAGCCCATGCCGTTCTTGCTATGCTGGACGACTTCAGCCTCAAGCGCGCCGAGCCCCGGTAGCGTCAGCCAGCACAAGGTGCCCGGAGCCGTTTCCAGCAAAGCGTCACAGGCGAATCCGGCGAGCGACATATCCGTCACTTCCACCGGAAAGCTGCTCGAGCAGGAAAACCGCATCCTCGCCGGAATCGAAAGCCGCTGGCGCGGAGAACATCGATCTTCGGCAGACGCGGTAGCATAAGACATGTGCTGATCGTCGTCATTTGCCACAGCCGAAGGCATGTGGATTGTCGAGTCTGGCATTTCAGTCTCCTGAGCGTGGTCCTCGCTTCGGCGATGCCGCCTTGGCCGCTGCCCCATCAGCGACAGCCCTACCTATCCGTATATTAGTGAACTCTGCCTTTCTCCTCGGGGTAAACAGGTCGGCATAATTGCTTAACCATCTTTGCATTTGCCATGTTCGGCTACAATCACGCTTGCCGAAATCATCGGGGGACGCTAAGGCGCGCGAACCGGCTGTTTCGCAAGGGCGATACGGCCCGTACAGGAGTGTAGCTCAGTTGGTAGAGCATCGGTCTCCAAAACCGAGGGCCCACGGTTCGAGTCCGTGCACTCCTGCCATTTTTTCCATCAACATACTGAATTCTTCATGCCCCAGTTTATTTCCGCCATCAGCCTGATTGTTCCCGACTATGATCAGGGACTCGAATTTTATATCGGCCTGATGGGGTTTGAACTGATCGAAGACACGCCACTGGACGAGGACAAGCGCTGGGTGCTGGTCGCCCCGCCCGGCAGCACCGAAACCCGGCTATTGCTCGCGCGTGCAACCAACGAGGCTCAGGAAGAAGTGATCGGTGAACAGGCCGGTGACCGGGTCTTCCTGTTTCTGGAAACCTATGATTTCGACGGTGATTTCGCGATCATGCAACGCGCCGGCATCGATTTTCTCGAAGAACCTCGTGAGGAAATCTACGGCAAGGTCGTCAAGTGGCGCGATCCGTTCGGAAACAAATGGGACCTCATCGAACGCTATTGAGGCCTATCGCTCGATATCGAGAGCGCCTGCGATCATACCCCATATCTGATGCGTGAGCTTCGCCGGATCCGGCCGCGGCCGCATGCCCATGGCGTGCATGATCCCGCTGCGTATCGCGCCGGTAATGGCGGCCCCTGCTATGGTCGGATCAATATGGGAACCGATATCACCGCGCTTGATCCCGGACCTGATGTTGCGAATCGCCATCTCGACCATTTCTTCGTGACGCGCGGCTTCGACCGCTGCGACCTGATTGGTATGGGCCATTTTTCCAAGGATGACCGGAGCCATCGGGTCATTGTAGAGAAATTCTGCAGCGGCCATTAGCCGGCGCTTCTCGCGCACGCGCCATGTGATATCCGGATCGATATACTGGTTCACGACATGGTTGTAGCGATCGTAAAAGGCATCGATGATCGCGCCGAGCATGCCGGATTTGGAACCGAAATAATGATAAGCGAGGCCGACTGAAACGCCGGCCTTCTCGGCTACCTGCCCCATTTCAAGCGCGCCGTCACCATCGCGCAAAATCTCTTCGGCGGCGGCCAATATTCTGGCCGCGCGCAATATCTTGTGATCGGAATTTTCGGCGGATTTACTCTGAACGGCGATTATCTGACTCCTTGACCATTTTGCTCCTCCCTCCCTAGCGCCTAATTGAATTGAATTCAATTCAATTAGGCGCTAGGAAGAATGCTCAACGTCGAATCAAGGAGCGGGCAGATGAATGTTGAAAGCAGGATCGAAACATCCGAGGTGGATCTGGATACCTATCTGCACGGTCGCAGCTTCGCAGACGCCTGGGACCAGTTTCAGGAAGAGGGCTATGTCATCTTCCCCGGGGTCCTCACCCCGGACCAACTCGAACAACAGCGTGCCGCCCTCAAACCGTGGATCGATGCCGACATCCGTGGCCGCAACAATTTCGAAGGTTCGCAATCGAATCGCATTTACGGGATGCTCGACAAGGATCCGGTATTTGCCGACCTGATATCCCATCCGCTGCAACTGGCCTTTGCCGAACGGGAACTGGGTGAAAGCTGCCTGCTCTACGCCTGCCTCGCGATCAACCTGCATCCCGGAGAAACCGTCCAGCCCTGGCATTTTGATGACAGCCATTGTGGTCTGGCCAGGCCACGCGACCCGCTTAGCCTGTCGACCTTCTGGTCGATCAGCGAAACCACCGAGACAAATGGCGCTACTGAAATCATCCCGCGCAGCCACAAATGGGGCGATGAACAACCGAGCGGTGCCAATCGCGGCTCCGATTTCAAAACGGGTTTCACGGACAAAAAGGACGGCGGCAAGGATGACCATCCCGACATGATGAAGGCGACCATGCCGGCCGGATCGCTGATGATCGCCAAGGGAACTTTATGGCATCGCGGCGGCGGCAATGACTCCGATGCCCATCGCCTGATCGTGACACCGCAATTCTGCAAGGGCTGGTGCCGGCCGCTGGAGCAGCAATTGCTCGCCGTATCTCCCGAAAAAGTAGCGCGGCTCCCGAAACGGGTGCAGGAACTGCTGGGTTACAATATCCACCCACCGTTCATGGGCTATGTCGACGGCATGCACCCGAGCCGGAAATTGTCGGCCCAAAGCGACTGACAGCTGATACTATAGCGCAATTCATCTGTTTTTCAGGGGAGAATATAAATGAAAGCCTTGGAGAGCGACGCGCCGCTAATCGTCTATATCGACATCAAAAGCCCTTATGCCTTTGCCGCGATCCAGCCAACGCTGGCGCTGGAGAAAGCGCTCGACATGCGCTTCGACTGGCGGCCGCTGACCCTCGATATTCCGAGCTATCTTGGCTCTGCGCGCAAGAGCAAAGGCAAGGTCGTCGAAAGCACCCGCAGTGCCAGCCAGTGGGAGAGGATCAAATATGGCTATCGCGATGCTCGCCGCTATGTCGAGCGTCAGGGACATATGCTCAAGGGTACCGAGAAAATCTGGGATTCATCAATCGCCAATATCGGGATTTTATGGGTGATGCAGAATGACCGCGACCGGCTCGGCGACTATCTGCGAACCGTCTATCCGCCCTTCTGGCGGCGGGAGCTGGATATCGAAGATGTTGCGGTGGTCGAAGCCTCTCTTGGACAGGCCGGAATCGACTCAACCGGCTTTGCCGCCTTCCAGCAAGGCGAAGGCCGCGCTCAGCATGACGCCCTGCAATCGCAGCTCCACCCTAGCGGCATCTACGGTGTGCCGACCTATGTTTTTGACGACACGATCCTGTTTGGCCGCGAGCACCTCCCTTATGTCCGCTGGCACCTGACCGGACGCCAAGGTCCCGCACCCGATATCGCCTACGAGATTGACGCGATGGAGACACAGCCATGCTGACCGTCACCATTGATTTCAAATCCCCCGCATCCTGTCTGGCGCTCGAACCGACACTGGATCTGGCGCGGGAAACAGGTGTGCAGATTGAATGGCTGCCCTTCTCGGTACGGCCGTTTTTAATCCCCGAAGAGAAGTCCGAAGAAACGGTTGGCGAGCGCCACCGCCGCGTCCGCGCCCTTTCCCAGCGCGACACATGGTTGCATTATGCCGCAGTTCAGGACCGCGACATGCATTTCGAAGAGACGCCTGCCGGAAGCGATGCCGCGCTGGCCGCACTGGCAACCATCGAAGGCGATCCCGTCCCGTTCATCCGCGCCGCCTTTGCCGCTTACTGGAACGAACAGGCAGACCTCGACGATGAGATGGTCGTGGCGGCCCTGCTCACCTCAGTACAAAAGCCCGTCCCCGACCCGCAGTTGGCAAGTGAAAAGCTGCTTTCGATTCGGACCAGAGCAGAAGAAGATGGCATTTTCGAATCACCATCCTACATCATTGCCGACCAGCTGTTCGTTGGCCGGGAGCATCTTCCGTGGATACGGTCGCTGATCGAAGCGGCCAAAGTCGCGTAAAATCCCACTCTTTTCTTGCGAATCCGGGAATCTGCGGTTAAAGGGCTGGTTCTTTCCGAAATCATGCATATATCCGAACACGGTCAAACGACTGACACCCGGAGTTTATGCGGAAACCGGGAAGCGAATTTTAAGGAATCAAGCATGGCGAAAGTCAATCCAGGCGAATTCATGAATCAGGTCAAGGCCGAGACCAATAAGGTTGTCTGGCCGACATGGCCCGAGACCGTCCGTACGGCGATCCTCGTGCTGATCATGACGACTATTCTGGGATTGTTTTTTCTGGGTGTTGATTCGGTTTTTAACGGGCTTGTCGCCTGGCTCTTGAGCCTCGCTTAATCCCAACAGATTTTTAGGTTATTCGCATGGCACGCTGGTATATCATTCACGCTTATTCGGGCTTTGAACACAAGGTCAAGGAAGCCATCGAGGCTGACGCCAAGCGTCTCGGCCTGACCGAACTGGTCGAGGATATCGAAGTCCCGACCGAAACCATTACCGAAGTCAAACGCGGCAAGAAGATCCAGTCCGAACGCAAGTTCTTCCCCGGCTATGTGCTGGCGAAGCTGGAAATGACCGATGATGTTTATCACCTCGTCAAGAACCAGCCCAAGGTAACCGGATTTCTCGGCAGCAGCGGCAAGCCGCAGGCGATCAGCGAATCCGAAGCGGCCCGCATTCTCAACACCAAGGAAGAAGCCGCCAACGCTCCGAAAGAACGGATCACGGTCAGCTACGAAATTGGCGACGAGGTCAAGGTCAAGAGCGGCCCGTTCAACAGCTTCAACGGCATTGTCGAGGAACTCGATTTCGACAAGAACAAGGTCAAGGTTTCCGTATCCATCTTTGGCCGCGCAACCCCGGTCGAACTGGACTTCGGCGAAGTCGACCTGATCAGCTAGCGCTGTCTTTCGCACTTGATCCGGCTCCGCCCTGCTTGTCCCGACGATGTCGAGGCGCTTGCGGAGCTCGGCAAAGCCACCTTCACCAGCGCCTTCGGGCCTCTGTATTCGAGCAATGATCTGGCCAGCTTTCTGGCGCAGACGCATTCCGAAGCCCGCATCGCTTCGAACATAGCCGACGCCCGGACCATCTATCGTCTGGCAGAAGACGAGGCCAGCGGTGCCTTGGTTGGTTATTGCAGGATTTCCACCCGAATCGGCGTGGATTATGACCCGGGCGAGGCCCGCGCGATCGAACTGTCGCAACTCTATCTCGATGACAGCCAGTTTGGAACCGGTCTGGCCGGGCAGTTTATGGACTGGGTCATCGCCAACGCCCGCGAGCGGGACTGCGAGGAGATCATCCTTAGCGTCTATGCCGAGAATTCCCGCGCACAGGTCTTTTATCACCGCTATGGCTTTGAGCATATTGCCGACACGACGTTCATGGTCGGTGATCATTGTGATGCAGAATTTCTGTACCGCCTTACGCTCCGCGATTGAAAGCTCCGCCCCGCTTGCCCGAATCGCTTGCCAATCTGCCAAACTTCCCTTATGCGGCCCGCGTTATCGCGAAAAAGGCGATGGCTCCATCGTGGGAAGAGACACCAGTCTCTGTTTGACCACTTAATTTGATCTGTCCCCTGGGCCCGCTCATCCCGAGCTTGTCGAAGGACGGAAATAGAAAGAAAAGGACAGCCAAATGGCTAAAAAAATTGATGGCTACATCAATTTGCAAGTGCCCGCCGGTACTGCAAATCCATCCCCGCCGATCGGCCCAGCATTGGGTCAGCGCGGCGTCAACATCATGGATTTCTGTAAAGCGTTTAACGCCGCAACAGACAAGCTTGAAAAAGGCACGCCGATCCCGACGAAGATTACCGTCTATTCGGATCGCAGCTTCACCTTTGAAACCAAGACACCACCAGCCAGCTATCTGATCAAGAAGGTCGCCAAGCTGAAAAAAGGTTCAAGCGAACCGGGTAAAGTTTCTGGCGGATCGATCAAGACTTCGCAGATCAAGGAAATTGCCGAAACCAAAATGGCCGATCTCAATGCCAACAGCATTGAACAGGCTATGAAAATCATTGCAGGCAGCGCGCGCTCGATGGGCGTCGATGTGGTGGAGGGATAAGAATATGAAAAAACTCTCCAAAAAAATGCAGACGATCAACGCAAAAGTCGATCGCGAAAAGCTGTACAGCATTGATGAAGCCATCAAGACGCTGAAAGGCCTCGCTTCGACTTCCAAATTTGACGAAACGCTGGATATCGTGATCAACCTCGGTGTTGATCCTCGCCATGCTGACCAGATGGTCCGCGGCGTGATCTCGCTGCCTGCCGGAACCGGCAAAACAGCGCGCGTTGCCGTCTTTGCCAAGGATGCGAAAGCAGACGAAGCCAAGGCAGCCGGTGCCGATACCGTCGGTGCTGAAGATCTGATGGAAGCCATGCAAAATGGCGATCTCAACTATGATCGCGTTATCGCAACCCCTGACATGATGGGTGTTGTCGGTCGTCTTGGTAAGATTCTTGGTCCCAAAGGCCTGATGCCAAACCCGAAACTGGGTACGGTGACCCCGAATGTCGCGCAAGCGGTCAAGGACGCCAAGGGCGGACAGATCGAATATCGCGTCGAAAAAGCCGGGATCATCCACAACGGCATCGGCAAGACCAGCTTCTCCGAAGCCGATCTGCGCAAGAATTTCGATGCATTGGTCACCACCGTGGTCAAAGCAAAGCCAGCGGGCGCCAAGGGCAAATATGTCCGCAAAATCGGCCTGAGCACAACCATGGGGCCAGGCCTCAAAGTTGATCTCGGCGAAATTGAAGGCGCCTAGTTCTTCGCACGTTGCCCCGACGAAAGCCGGGATGACGCAATAAGCTATTAGAAAAAGGCCGGGCGCAATCCCGGCCTTTTTTCATGCGCCGGATATATGATAAGGACCGTTATGACGATATTGCAGATCAGCGCGGACCTATCCTACCGCCTCCCGGCGCCCTGCACGATATTGGTCCAGGTCGAAGCGGCGGCAACCACCGACCAGATATTGACGAGCAGCGAGATTCTTGTCGGACCTTTAGACAGCAAGTCCGTCGTCTCCGCCCATGACGGCATCGGCACCCGGCTGTGGACGACGCAGCAGGAAAAGCTCACCATCTCCTATAACGCGCAAATTGCAATCGACCGTGCCAATCCGGATTTCGCTGCCCTGCCCGCAACCGCCTTATCCGATCTCCCCGGCCACGCGGTGCCCTATCTGTTCAACTCGCTCTATTGCTCGGTCAATGCTTTCGATCAGGTGGTGACCGGTGAATTTTCCGGCCTGAGCGGTGGCCCGTTGGTGGCTGCAATGGCCGCCTATATCGAACAGACGATGACCTACGGATCGGACGCGGATAATGTCCACAGCAACGCCGAGCAGTGCTTTGCCGCGCGCAAGGGCGTCTGTCGCGACTATGCGCATATAATGATCAGCATGGCCCGCGCCGCCAATATCCCGGCGCGCTTCGCCAGCACCTATGCGCCCGATGTCCTGCCGCAGGATTTCCACGCTGTACCGGAGGTATTTCTCGATGGCTTCTGGCATCTGATAGACCCCACCGGCATGGCGCAAGCTTCGGATATGGCCGTGATCGGCATCGGCCGCGACGCCACCGACGTCTCCTTCCTTACCGCCTTCGGCAGCATGAATATGGTCGAGCAACGGGTGAGCGTAGCACGCGCCTGACGCCGCGGCGTGCATTTCAAACGTGCAATCCGGTCGCTTTTCCGATTATGAAGCTCTCCTAAACACAGCAGGAGATTCTCCGTGATAGTCACCAATAAAGTCGATATCTCACCGGAACAGATGGCGGCCTTTTTCGACGCGCCGGAGGATGGCCCGTTCATCATGGTCAATCTGCTCAAATTCAAGGACAAGGCGGAATATGCCGATGGCTCCGACGCCAATCTGTCCGGCCGGGAGGCCTATATGCGCTACGGCGTAGCGGTGCAGAAATGTATCACCGACGTTGGTGCGCGCAGCGTCTCTTCCGCCAGGGTCACCGGTCTGATGATGGGGGAGGTCGAGGACCTGTGGGACATAGTTGCCCTGGTCGAATATCCCTCGCTCGCGGCGATGGAAAAAATGGTGACGTCGCCGGAATATCAGGAAATTTCCGTCCATCGCAAGGCGGGGCTCGCCGGTCAGCTCAATATAAAAGCCAAAAGCACAGGTGGCTGATATGACCGATGCAATCCACAAGGGCTCCTGCCTCTGCGGCGCCATAAAGATCGAAGTCGCCGGCGACCTGCCCGAAGCCGACGCCTGCCACTGCAGCCAGTGCCGCAAGCAATCCGGCCATTACTGGGCCTCAATCGATGTGCCCCGCAAGCAACTGACCGTGCGCGGCGAGGAGAATATCCGCTGGTATCAATCGTCAGAAAAAGTCCGCCGCGGCTTCTGCCAGACCTGCGGTTCCTTCCTTTTCTGGGATCCACCAGCCCGCGAATCGACCGCCATCGCCATGGGCTGTCTCGACCAGCCGACGGACACGAAAATCTGGAGCCATATCTTTGTCGCCGACAAAGGTGACTATTACGAGATCGAACCGGGAGTTTTGCAGCGGGACCAGTAGGCTTTCGCCGGAAGACATATTTCTGAAATAATTGAGTCGCCAAACCTTCACACAATCCAAGCTCACACGTCATCTCTCCAGCCTATTGCCCGTGACCGAGGCGATGGGGGTTAGCTGATTCTGCTCCGCATCGTTTGAACATAAGTTTCAAATCCAAAGTCTGCGGAGACAAATCCATGTTGAATAAGCAATTCCGTTCTGTTCTTTTCGCCAGTGCAGCCGCGCTTGCGGTAAGTGCCTGTGGCGCCGACGATGTCGCATCACCGGGTGAAGGCAATCTGGTTGTACTGCCAGGCACGACTCCAACCCCTACCCCGACACCCACCCCGACTCCTGTGGCTGGAACACCGGCAACCGATTGTCCGGTTGGTACAGCCAATGTCGGAACCATCACCACCGGCAATGGCGAACAGGCTCGCAACTGTCAGGTATCGGGTATCATACAGGGCAATCTTGTTTTGCCCAAACGCGCCTCTACCGAGAACACTGTATATTCTCTGTCCGGCGGCGTTGAAGTCGGCGTTGACGGCGGCGCGCAAGGCATTTTGACAATCGAACCCGGTGTGACCATCTTTGGTTCTTCCGGCGGTGACTTCCTGCTCGTGAACCGCGGATCGCAGCTTTTTGCCGAAGGAACGGCATCTGCTCCGATCATCTTCACCTCTCGCCAGAATATATTGGGTACAGCCGGTGTCGACAGCATCGGTCAATGGGGCGGGATCGTTATCCTTGGCCGCGCACCGATTTCCGATTGCGCTACCGGCGGCGCATCCAACCCGGGCGGCGCTCGCGCCGATTGTGAAGCGATTGTCGAGGGGCCGTCCAACGCGGTTTACGGCGGTACTCTGCCAACCGACAGCAGCGGCCGGATGTCCTATATGCAGGTTCGCTATCCCGGCTTTGAAGTTTCTCCGGGCAACGAGCTCAATGGCATCACCATGGCCGGCGTCGGCAGCGGAACCTTCTTCCAGAATATTCAGGTCCACAACAGTTCCGATGACGGCGTCGAATGGTTCGGTGGTCGGGTCAACGGCAAAAACCTGGCCTTTACCGGCATCGACGATGACTCTGTTGATTCGGACTCGGGCTATCAGGGTGCCAACCAATATGTGCTGGCGGTTCAGCGCGTTGGCGGCGGCGACCATGTGATGGAAGCCGATTCGAACGGCGACGAAGATGCCGAACCACGTCAGCGTCATCTGCTCGCGAACGTCACCTTTGTTTCAAGCGGTCAGGATCATGTCATCCTTCTGCGCGGTGGCGGTGACTACGAGTTTTACAATAGCGTCTTCAACAGCACGGCAGCGTGCATTGACATAGACAGCGCGACGACCATTCAGGTAGCAGGCGCCGCCGCGGACGAAAAAGGTCCGCCGGTTTTCCAATCCTTGTTCATGAGCTGTGCGACGTCTTTCGTTGACGACGGGAATATTACGGTGGCGCAGATCCAGACGATTTTCAATGCCGGCACGAACAACACGGCAAGCGGAACGTCCACTCTCGCCAATGCTTCGGGAGCCTTCCCGTTCATTAACGGTGCCAATGAAAATGGCGTGACACCTTTCGCCGCAAGCGGAGCAAGCGCCTTCTTTGAAGACGCCGCCTATATCGGCGCGGTCAAGGACGCAAATGACGCCCGTTTCAAGGGCTGGACATGTGGCCTGTACGCCAATGACTGCATTGTCGCTCCGACGATTGGCTAAATTCAAACTTCTACAGGGGATGACGGCTCATTCGGGCCGTCATCCCGTTTTTTATTCATGACGAGGATCTGATCCGATGAAAATGCGCGCATCGCTTACCGCCAGCTTGATGTTGGGAACCATATTGGCCTCTCCGGCGGCCTATGCCCAGACTGTCAACGAGACAGAAAGTCTGGATGTCGAACAGCCAGGCGAGGAGGCCGTCGATATTTCGGCGCCCGGCAGCAGCGGTAATATGATCGTCGTGCGCGGCCAGTTCATACCCGACCCGGTCCGCGCCACGGCAGAAGTCGTATCGGTCCTCGGTGAAGCCGAAATCGCCCGCACCGCCGACGGCGATATCGCCGGATCCTTGCAGCGCGTCACTGGCTTAAGCGTAGTCGGCGGGCGTTTTGTTTTCGTGCGCGGCCTCGGCGAGCGCTATTCACTGGCGCTGCTGAACGGGCTTCCCCTTCCTTCTCCGGAACCGCTGCGCCGTGTTGTCCCGCTTGATCTTTTTCCGACCAGTGTCATTGCATCGACCGTGGTCCAGAAAAGCTACTCGGCCAACTATCCCGGTGAATTTGGTGGCGGTGTTATCAACCTCACCACCAAAGCCACGCCCGACGAGCCGTTTCTCAAATTCAGCACCAGCCTGAGCGGCGATAGCGAAACCACCGGCAAGCTCGGCTATACCTATGATGGCTCGGACACCGATATCATCGGCTATGATGACGGCTTGCGCGATATTCCAGCCGGCCTTGCCCAGGCGATTGCCAAAAATATTCCGATCTCAGTCGGCACCGAATTTTCCAGCGAAGATCTGCAGAATTTCGGGGCCAGTCTGAACAATGCCGAAACCAATCTTATTCAGCGCAACACTGATATCCCGGCCAATTTCTCTGCGGAATTAACCGGCGGCACGTCCTTTGATGTCGGCGACGCCATTATCGGCGTTGTAGCGACAGCCGGCTATGAAAATAGCTGGCGGACGCGCGGCGGCGTCCAGCAAACATCCCAGGGCATTGTCAATATCGACGGCAATCCCGGGCTGCTTCCGGATCAGGATTTCCGCTTTGTCACCACCGAAAACCGTATCGTCGTTAACGGCTTGCTCGGACTGTCGGCGGAGATCGGCGAGCATAAATTGCGCTTCACCAATCTCTATATTCACGACACGTCGAAAGAAGCATCGATCAAGGCCGGTATCGACGCGATCAATGTCGATGAAGAAACATTGCTCAATCAGGGCCGCACCAGCTGGTTCGAACGACAGCTTTTCACCTCCCAATTTGTCGGCGAATTTCAATTTGGCGATTTCTCTCTCGACCTGCGCGGCGCTTATGCCAATTCCAAACGCAACGCGCCCTACCAGCGCTCGTACAGCTATGCCTACGACAGCTTGATCGCCAATGATTTTGTCAATGATCTTACCTCTCCGGGAGAATCGGCGCGGGTCCAGTTCAGCAATCTGAACGATGATGTTTATGGCGGCGGTATCGATTTTGGCTATGAAGCCGATATCGGCATTCCGGTCACTCTGTCGACCGGCTATGCTTATTATCTCAATGATCGTCAGGCAGAGCGCCGTGACTTCCGCTTCGTGCCCGCCAATGGCCTGCCCAATCCGATTGATCAGGAACGGATAGATTTCCTGTTGTCCGATTATAATCTGCTCACCTACGAAATCGAACTGCGCGAAGTGGCGGCCCAGTCATCGGTACCCGCTTATGACGCAAAGCTGGAAATTCATGCCGGCTACGGGCAGGTCGATGCCGAACTGGCTGACGGTCTGCGCCTTAACCTGGGCGTCCGCTATGAAGATGCGGCCCAGAGCGTGACCCCGATTCTGCTGACCGGTGCTGGCGGGACCTCCGTTCCGTCAGGCATAAGCAACGACTACTGGCTACCGGCCGGAACGCTGACGTGGAATTTTGCCGATGACATGCAGTTGCGTTTTGCCGCATCGAAAACCATCGCCCGTCCGCAATTTCGCGAATTGGCGCCGCAGCAGTTTCTCGATCTCGATACCGACAGGACCTTTATCGGCAACCCCCTGCTGACCGACAGCGAGCTGGTCAATGTCGAAGGCCGGTTTGAATATTATCTTGGTCAAGGCGAGCGCATCACGTTGGCCGGATTCTACAAGAATATTGAGAATCCGATCGAAAATGTAGCCTTCGTACAGGGCGGCGGGACGCTGTTCACCGGTTTTTCCAACGCGCCGTCAGCGACCTTGGTCGGCGCGGAAGTCGAACTGGTCAAATATTTCCCGCTTAACGATCTGGGTGGCAGTTTTTTCGAAGACCGCCGCTTGCTGCTCGCGGCAAATTACACCTACACCAAATCCGAAATTAAGGTCGGCGCGGACGATCTGGCGATCAGTCCGGTCACATTGCTGCCAACCGCTGCTTCCAATCTGTTCGACGACGGCGATCGCCTGACCGGCCAGTCTACCCATGTCGCCAACCTGCAATTCGGTATGGAACGAGAAGAGGGCGCGCTGTCCCAGCAAACGGTCCTGCTGACCTATAACAGCCCGCGTGTCACCGCTCGCGGACCGCAGGACCAGCCTGACCTGGTGGAAAAAACCGGCTGGCGGCTGGATCTGGTGCTGCGCGAGGAAATGAATATTGCCGGGCAGGACTTTGAACTGAAATTCGAAGCGCGAAATGTTCTGGGTACGGATTACAGCGAATCCCAGACATTGGGCGACACACAGATCCTGAACAATGCCTATGCAGTGGGGACCCGCTTCTCGATGAGTATCGGCCTGAACTTCTAGGCTCCGGCATCGTCGGTCGGGAACATGTCATTATTGTAATTTTTATGTCACGCGGGAGTCCCTGACCCTTCACGAAGCCATCGTAACCATAACATCCATTATGCTTTGGCATGATTTGTGGACGGGACAGGGAATGAAAATCACACGGGGAACAGAGCGCGGCGCTATTCACGGAACAGATGCGTCCACTCGATCCGTCGCGGATGATTTCTCCCGGGCAGCGCCGGAAGCGACGCTTCCGGTTACCGACATATCATATGACTTTGCCTGCAGCCGGGGAATCCTGCTGAAGGAAGTGCTTGGCGAACGGCTGATTGTTGCGTTGCACGAGCATGCCGATCCGGCGTCTCTCCTGGCGGTCAGCCGCCATTTGACTTTGCCGCTCGATGTTGAACTGGTGGACGGATCCGCTTTTGAAAGGCTGTTGTCGGACCATTATGCGACCGAAGCGCGTATTTCGGAATTCCCGGACAATTATGATGACGCGATCATAAATGACATCATGATCCAGGCCGTCGATGCCGAGAACCTGCCCGAAACCCGCAAACATGAACCAGGCATCCGGCTGATCTACAGCATCATTGCCGAAGCCTCCCGTCAGGGGGCCTCCGACATTCACATCAAGCTGTTTGAAACCGAGTTGATCGTCAGAATGCGCGTCGACGGCCGATTGCTCGAAAAGCTTAAGATGCCCGCGCATTTTGCCGCCGATCTCGTCCCGCAGATCAAGCAGATGGCACGATTGGACATGGCCGGACAGCGGATGCCGCAAGATGGCCGTATCAGCCTCACCCTCGACGGAAAAACGCTCGACGTGCGGGTATCGACCCTGCCCAATGCCGCGAGCGAATATGTCATCCTGAACATCCTCGATGAGGAAGCTTCAAAAATAGCCCTCGACCTGCCGGGACTGTCCGGCGAAAGCCTCGCGATATTGACCGAAGCCCTGTCGGCCCCCGACGGCATCATATTGGTCGCCGGGCAGGCAGGCTCGGGCAAGACGACAAGTTTATATGCGTGTATCAAGCAGCTCAACGACGGTCGCCATAATATTCTCACCGTCGAGAATCCGATCGAATATGCCATTGACACGATCAGCCAGACGCAGGTCAATGCCGGGCCTGAGCCTGCATATGCGCAAGGGCTGCAGGCCGTGCTACGGCAGGACCCCGATGTCGTCATGGTCGGAGAAATCCGCGACAAGGAAACGCTGGATATCGTCGTTCAGTCCGCGCAACACGGCCAGCTCATATTGTCCACCGTCGACAGCCGTGACGCGGTCGGCGCGATCAGCAAATTGCTCGGGATGAAGGTCAATCCGTTCAAGCTCGCCTCCACCATCCGCGCCGTCGTCGCCCAGCGTCTGGTGCGCAGGCTTTGCGAACATTGCCGCCAGCCGATCCAGGCCGACGGCTCGCTCGCCTCGCTATTGGGGTTTGATCGCGGCACCGTCGTGTTCCGGGAAACCGGCTGCGCGAAATGCGACTATTCCGGCTTTCAGGGCCATATCGGCGTGTTCGAGGCGATCCGCATAGACGATACCATCCGCAAGCTTATCAATGACGGCGGTGACGAAGGCCGCATTGCCGCCCATGCGTTCCTGCAAAACAGATCGCTCGCATCCTCCGCCCGCCTGATGGTCCGCGAAGGCATCACCACGGCAGAAGAAGGCATCAGAATTTCACGATAGGGCAAAACGGCTGCTGCATAGTTAGCCGCCCACCCTTGACATCCCGGCCATTCCCGTTAATGGCTCCCCTACAAATTGTGCTTCCGTCAAAAGAATCACAATTTCCGTCCGAGACAGCGGGTGAGGGTAATTTGACCCTCTTAATTTCCAGCCTAGACGGGGATCAGTTTTTTCGTGTGGAGACACACGGGTACGCAGCCAGCGTTTTTTACGCGGCAGAACGGCCAAAACCCCCCTTCGGATTATATGGTGCGGCACATTGCCAAACCTTTCGCTCGTCATCCCTTTGTCGGGATGACGGTTACTAGAATTGGATTGCGCCTCAAAACGCAGTCCACGTGAAGGAGCAAAATATGGATCGTGGTCAAAAGACCGAAGCGGTTGTCGCTCTGAACGCTATTTTCAAGCAGGCCGGGGTCGTCGTGGTAACACGCAACCTGGGTTTGACTGTTGCGCAATCAACCGCGCTTCGGACGAAAATGCGGGACGAAGGCGCAAGCTTCAAAGTCTCTAAAAACCGCCTTGCCAAGCTGGCTCTGGAAGGAACCGACTATGCCCCGATAGCAGATATGCTAACGGGTCCGGTCGCGCTCGCAACATCGGATGATCCGGTGGCGGCTGCAAAAATCGCAGTCGAATTTGCAAAATCCAATGATCGTCTTGAGATCGTTGGCGGCGCAATGGGCGATACCCTTCTTGACGAAGCTGGCATAAAATCTCTGGCTGCCATGCCTTCGCTTGACGAACTGCGCGGAACGATTGTTGGACTGCTTCAGGCACCAGCAACCAAAATCGCACGGGTTCTTGTCGAGCCGGCGACCAGTGTTGCACGCGTACTCAGCGCTTATGCTGCTACGGGTGAATGAATTTTAACCGAATAAACTGATTAGAAATCTGGAGTTATAAAATGGCTGATATTGCTAAACTTGTTGAAGAACTTTCGAAACTCACCGTCATGGAAGCGGCTGAACTGTCAAAAGCACTCGAAGAAGAGTGGGGCGTTTCTGCTGCTGCTGCTGTTGCAGTTGCTGGCCCAGCGGCTGCCGCTGGCGAAGCTGCTGAAGAGCAGACCGAATTTGACGTAATCCTGACCGGCGACGGCGGCAAGAAAATCCAGGTCATCAAAGAAGTCCGTGCGATTACCGCTCTCGGCCTCACCGATGCCAAAGCTCTTGTTGAAGGCGCTCCTAAGCCAATCAAGGAAGGCGTTAACAAAGCCGAAGCAGAAGAAATCAAAGCGAAGATCGAAGCTGCCGGCGGTACCGTCGAACTCAAATAAGCCTGACGGTTTATTGAAAAATCAGGGGGTGGTTTCCGGTTCGGAAACCGCCCCTTTTTTGTGCCAGCTGACTTGGATACCGCGCGCCTCGCCTGCTCATCGCCCGCGTTGCAAACGCAGGATGATTGACATGGTCCGGCCGCTGCGCGACTAGGACGGTTCGTGTTTCCGGGGGACAATATGACCGACAATCAGGACCTGATCGATCTCGTGCGGACGATCCCGGACTATCCAAAGCCGGGCATCCAGTTTCGCGATGTATCGACGCTGCTGCTCGACGGCCCCGCTTTTCGCCAGACCATCGACAGAATGATTGCACTGGTCGACCCGAACAGCTTCGATCTGATCGCCGGGATAGAGGCCCGCGGCTTCATCGTGTCGGCGGCGATGTCTTATGCTCTGGAAAAGGGCAAGATCATGCTGCGCAAGCCGGGCAAATTGCCGGGCAAATCGGTGAGCATCGACTATGCGCTGGAATATGGCACCGACAAAATCGAAATGCATGTCGACGCGATCCTGCCTGGCCAGCGGGTGCTGCTGGTCGATGATCTGATCGCCACCGGCGGCACGGCCATGGCCGGTGTGGAGCTGCTCCGTGGTCAGGGCGCCATCGTCGACCAGGCATTGTTCATCGTCGACCTGCCCGATCTCGGCGGAGCACAAAAGCTGACCGCAGCCGGGGTAAAACCGATGGCACTGATGGGCTTTGCCGGTGATTGAACATATCGCGATCATCACTGGTGTCCAGGACGAAGCGGATGCCTTTCTGCGCGATCATCCGGTGACGCGGACCGACAGTCCGCTGGGCGAGGTTCGCCAACTCGAACATGCGGGAAAACAGGTTTCAATCCTCTGCTCCGGCATTGGCAAGGTGCACGCCGGAGCCGCCGCTCTCTATATGCACAGCCACTTCCGCCCCGACCTGTTTCTGGTGATCGGCACAGCCGGTCATGTTAGCAGTAAACAGGGAGACTGTTTCTATCTCGGCGAGTCCTTGCAAGCCGATTATGGCACGCTCGAGAAATTTGGCGAGCATGACGGCTTCACCCATTATAACGCCGGCGCCTGGCCGATTGGCCCGTCTGACTGGAAGCCGTTCATTTCCCATCCCATGCCAGCGGCCCTTGCCCTGCCCCAGGCGCGGATCGCGACCGCCGACTGTTTTGTGAAATGCCCCGACCGCTCTGGCTATTTGCGCGATGTCCTGAAAGCCGATCTGGTCGACATGGAAACCGCCGCCGTCGCCCAGATTGCGGCGCTGCTCGATATCCCGTGGGCCGGGATCAAAGCGGTAACCGACGGCGCCGATAGCAACAGCTCCGGCGACTTTCACGCCAATCTTGCCGCTGCGGCAAAACGGGCGGCGGACTCGGCGGCTGATTATTTGCTCCATATCTGAGGATATTTCGGCCTTGGGGAAGCGGTTTCATCCTTAAACAAATGCCCCGTTCACCGTAGTTAACGTTATGAAAACTCTATCAGACTAGTGTCGGCGAGCGACTGGTAACATCGAGTAATTCGGGGTGACATGGGCGAAGTAATTACACTTCAGCGATTGCTGGAGATGCAGAAAAAGATTTGGAATTTCAAGATCAATGCTGATCATGAAACTGCTGAACTTATCGCCCGTCAACAGCTGAAATCATTCGGCCAGTTTTCGCGTATCGGATTCTTGATCACGCTGCCGCTGGGCATCTATGCGCTGATCATACTTCTCACCTATGCCGAGCCGACGTTTGTTGCGACATCCGGTGTCGTGATGGCTGTCGCCGGCATCTTGGGTGGTCGCAACTATTTTCAACAATCGGCAATGGATCCCGATACGGCGGACTATAAGGCGGTGTTCAAGTCGATCCAGTTGGAAAGCATCATAATCAGCACCGCCTTTTGTGGCATTCTGGCTATTCCCTATGCTTTTGGCCAGATTCCTTTCAGTCTGGATATCGCGATACTGGCAATGGGCAGCCTGGTCGTTGGCGGATTTGTATATGGCAGTATTCCGCGCGCGCAGACTTATAATCTTGTCATTACCACGATATGCTATGCGGTTTCGTTCCTTGCCGCAAAAGGATATGCCGGCATTACCGCCGCAGTTTTGCTGATCTTTTTTGCCTTGTGCAGCAACTTTATTTACCGGCTGTTCTTCTTCAACTTCGTCCAGCGTCATCTGCACCAGGCCAAAGAAAAAGATGCCGCCGAAACCGTCCGGCTTTTGCTATATGATTATGCAGAACAAAGCTCAGACTGGCTGTGGGAAGTGAATGCCGATCATTTGATCGTCAATCCGTCTGCACGCTTCGCCAGTGCGCTCAAAATGGAAATTCGCGATCTCCGCAATCTACCGTTGGTCGATTTGTTCGAGGCTTCAGCGGAACGCGACAAGCTCACGCAAAGCCTGGCATCGGGCCAAGCATTCCGGGACATAAATGTTCCGATCCAGATCGCAGGAAGCGAGCGCTGGTGGCAATTGTCCGGCCGGCCGATCAAGACAAGACGCGGTGAAAGCGGAAATATCCGGGGTGTCGCGGCTGATATTACAAATGCCAGAAAGGCTGAGGCAGAAGTTGCCCGCCTCGCCCATTTCGATAGCTTGACCGACCTGCCCAACCGGGCCATGTTCAATCAGTCGCTACAACGTTCGGTCGCCCGGTTGCGGGACGACCAGAAACTGGCGGTACTATATCTCGATCTGGATCATTTCAAAACGATCAACGATACATTGGGGCATGGCGCAGGTGATATCGTTCTGAAAACCGTGGCCAATTGTCTGGAAAGCACGATCGACATGGAGTCTATGGTCGCGCGTCTGGGCGGGGATGAATTTGCGATCTCCTTGTACAATTGTGGTTCGAGCGAACATGCGATCGAGATAGCCGATAAAATTATCGATAAAATCTCGGAGCCCGTGATAATTGAAGGGCAGCCGGTCGCCATCAGCGTTAGCATCGGCATGGCATTGGCCCCTGATTTCGGCAAGAACAGCGAGGACCTGCTCAAATATGCCGATATCGCCCTCTATCATGCCAAGAAAAACGGGCGGGGCTGTGTTTCCGCTTTTGAACCGTCGATGCATGAAGCGATGCAGGAACGACGCAATATTGAACTGGATCTACGAGGGGCGCTGAAGCGGAACGAACTGGAGCTTTATTACCAGCCGCTGATAAATATAGAGAGCGGCGAAATAGCCGGTTATGAAGCGCTGCTCCGGTGGAATCATGGCGAAAGAGGCATGATCATGCCCGATATATTCATTCCGGTAGCGGAAGATACCGGCCTGATCATTCAACTTGGCGAATGGGTTTTACGATCGGCATTATATGAAGTCACCAACTGGCCGGAACATCTGAGTATCGCGGTCAACCTGTCCCCGGTCCAGATGCGCAGCCCCAATTTAATGCCGACTATCATCAATGCTCTGGCTGCAACCGGCATCGCACCGCATCGGCTGGAACTGGAAATCACCGAATCCGTGCTGATGAACGACAACCAGTCCAACGTGGAACTGCTTCACAAAATCCGCTCACTCGGCGTACGGATCGCGCTGGATGACTTTGGCACGGGCTACAGCTCGTTGAACTATTTGCGCAGCTTTCCGTTCGACAAGATCAAGATTGACCGCTGTTTCGTTGACGAGGTGGATAGCCGCGAAGATTGCCGGGCGATTATCCGGGCCGTTACCGGCCTCGCAACCAGTCTCGGAATGGTGACAACCGCAGAGGGCGTCGAACGCGGCGCTCAGCTTAGTCAACTGAAAGCAGAAGGGTGCACCCAGGTGCAAGGCTATTTGTTCAGCAGGGCAATGCCCGCCTCCAGCATAGTCGGACGGGTGGCGCCAACCCTTGGACGCACGGCGATGATTAGCGAGATTGGCGCACAATCCATCGAACCGAAGCGAAGCGACACCCCGATAGATATTCCAAACAAGGCGGTCGGCTAATATCCCGTGATCAAAGAGCGCAGTAAGAACGCTCCCTCGATGCAGATCGCCCGCTTCGAGCGCAGCCAGAAAACCTGAACCGGCAGGTCCCGGCTACGCCCGGAGCAAAAGGGTCATGCCCTCCTAGCTCGCCACCCAGTTGCCGTGAAACCCGGGAGGGATACGATGCGGCAGATGGATCACCGCTTGCGGCTCGCCAAGAAAATCATCCGCGTTGAGGATTTGCAGCTCGGTCTTCTCTTGCACGGCGTCGATCACCAGACCGATCAGCCAGCCTTCGTCCTCGGCCGCATCGGGCGAACGGGGCACGAACACGAATTCGCCCGGATGATGGCCAGCGCCAAAATCGCGCACGAGCTTTTCGCCGCTTTGCAGATCATGTTTGAACAATTCGGTACCCGCCATATCGAGTTCGTCCGGGCGTCCCGCCAGCGCGATGTCATAGATATAGCGATAGGGCTTGGTCGCTGTCCGCTCGTCATAGCGCGGGAATTCCTGCGGCCGGTCATCGAGGACCTTACGGTCGACTTTCTTGACCACCGGATCGACGGTCCAACGTTCCAGCCGCGACCATTCGCCGCCCGGGCCAAAGGTCGTCCGTGCATAGGTGCTTTCGTGCACCACAACATCGACGATCACCTTGCCGTCATCGGTCTCGAACGCGCCAGCCGGATGATAGACATAGCAGGGTTCGACATCGCACCAGATCGTGTCAGCGCCTGATCCGTTGCGCGGGCAAAGACCGACCCGCGCGCCGTGCTCGGGGTTCCAGTCATAGGGAAATTCAAAACCGGCAAGCATCCGCTTCATCGAGAAGACCGCGGGCAGATCGAACACCAGGACATAATTTTCGGTAATCTGGCAATCGTGGATCGAGGGGCCGTCTTTGACCGCAATCGGTTCCTCCCGTTTCACTTTGCCGTCGGCACCAAGCACGACGTGCCAGACCTTGTCCATGACCGGCGCATCATAACAGATGGCATGCATCTCGCCGGTTTTGGGATCGAGATGCGGGTGAGCGGAGAAGGCGTTGACCAAAGTACCGTCGAAGGGATTATGTTTCACCGTCTCTAGATCGTCGGTCAACTCGACCGGAAAGCCGCCAGCCTCGACAATCGCAAATGTCTTGCCGGCGATGCTGACGATATTGGTATTGGCGGTATCGGTGCGGGGCTTGCGGGTGCCGGGCTTGCGCGGTTCGCCCAGCGCATCGCTGACAGCATTGCTGCGGATCCAGCGGTTGCGATACCATTTCGCCTGACCGTTCTGGATGCGAATGCCATGGGCCATGCCATCGCCGGTAAACCAGTGGTAGCTGGCTTCGTCCGGCGCGGTTACCGGATTGGGACCGATGCGCAGATAGCGTCCGTCAAGTTGTGCGGGAATTTCGCCATCAACCTTCAGATCAGCCAGTGTGACTTCTTCGGTCATCGGCTTGTGCACACCATTCAGATAAGGGTGACCGCCGGACGGTGCCTTCATCCGCTTGCGATTGTAATTGGAGACCGCCCCCAGGACAGGCGTGACGGCGGCGCGGATGGTTTTTTCGATTACAGAAGCCATGGAAAATTCCTTCTAGTTGAAACGGATATCGGCGATCGTGGCGAATGCCATTGCCAGCAATATGACACCGCCGGGATGCGGCCGGCGGAGCGCGGCGATGTTGGCGACCCCGGACAGCGCGAAAATAGTCGCCGCTATGATCGGCAGCAGATCGCTGCCGGACTGCAGGCGGTTGAGCAGCACCGCTATGCCGAGCCCCGCCCAGGCCAGCGACGGTATGTGAAAGACAGCCCGGATAATGTCACGCATCGCTCTGGCTGCCAGCAGACCGGTCGTCCGCTCGCGATAAAGCGGCCCGAGTATGACCCGTTCGCCAAGAACCGAATGGGCAATCGCGACGATCACTCCAAGCAGCGCAACGATGGTTGCATAAATCGGCATTGATGAAGCTTCCTTCCGCCTTGGCAAATCGACTCGCGATGTTTATGCTGTTAACATGACGAGCAATGATAACAGTGTCAACATAAGAGTTTCGGCAAGCGAAACATGCTTCCAAATCTTCCAATGTCAGGCCTTCCGGTGAACGCGCCCTATCATCACGGCGACCTGCGCGCCGCGGCGCTGCAAATGGGGATGGAGCGGCTGGAAAGTCAGGAACAACCCGATCTCGGATTGCGCGCCCTCGCTCGCGACCTCGGGGTCTCGGCAACCGCACTTTATCGCCATTTCCCGAACAAGGATGCCTTGCTCGATGCGCTCGCGCTGGAAGGGCTCAACCGGCTGGGCCGGAGCCAGGCGGAAGCGGCCACGGAAGCCGGCGGCGGTCGCGACGGCTTTACCGAAGTGGGCATTACCTATGTCGAATGGGCGGTCGAAAACCCGGCCTTGCTGCGGCTGATCTATAATCGCATCGGTCAGGTTGATCTGACCGACGATGATCCCAGCGCGATGGGCGAGGCCTTTTATCAGCTCCGCGCAGGCATTGCCGCGACCATGCCGGACGCAATGTCGCAAGATCAACGCGCCGCCGCCGCGCTCCACGCATGGTCGCTGGTCCACGGGCTGGCGATGCTGATACTGGATGGTCAGGTGGCCTATGATCCGGCGATGGTGCGCAAAGTGGTGCTGATGACGGATTTCAGAGACTGCTGACCTATCGCACGACCAGCCAGACTTGGATCAACCGTGCTTAACCCGCCTTTTACCTGCTACTGCTAGCTTTGCCCTGCTACAGAATATGCGGGATTGAAAACACAGAACATGCGAGAAATCTTCACCAGAAGCGATAGGCGGGGAAAGCTCTTTTCTGGAGTGGTCTTCGTCCTGATCAGCGTGCTTGCCGCGCTGGAACTCGCGCTCGCTGACCGCAAATATGGACTGTTTACCGGCGGCTTTGGCCAGTCGCAGGCAATCGATACATTCACCGAACGGGCCATCTTCCTTGTCGGCTACATCTCTTCCATGGCCATGCTGGTCATCGGTACATGGTGGATCATCGTCCGGCTGTTCCGCAGCAAACGGTCGTGGCCACCGCTGTTCTTTCTGACGACCGTCGTCGGCGGAACCTATATCCTGCTGCTCGCCCTGACCTTCCAGCTCCACCAATATTTCAGCGATACGATGAGCTTTGCGCTGATGGCCAATCTCGGCGGCGGCAGCCTGACCGATGCGCTGCTTTTCGCATCCAACGAAATCTTCCTCGGTATCGTCGCGCTGGTTCTCGGCCTGTTCGCCTATATCTATATATTCCGGCTCCTGTTCCGCAAATTCCCGGTGCGCGCCAGTGATCCTGAATGGCAAACCCATGGCCGCCTTTTCATCGCGCTATTCGGCTCCACCCTGCTCCTCGCCATCGCGGTGCCGTCGGCTTCTGCAGACGTGCAAAATGGCCTGAACCGCACGCTCGCCTGGGGCCTGTTTACCCAGACAGCCAACAAACTGACCGACTTTGACAATGATGGCTATGGCTGGATATCCAGCATGCCGGACCGGCATCCGTTCAACAGCGCCCGCTATCCGCTGGCGCTGGATATTCCGGCAAATGGCATCGACGAGGATGGTTACGGCGGCGATCTGCAACTGGCTCCGATGGCACCGCAACCGCCAATCACATTGATATCGGGCAAGCGCCCACATCTGATCCTGATTGTCATGGAGAGCGCACGATATGATGTGATCGGCAAGCGGATCAACGGCAAGCCGGTTGCGCCAAATCTCGAAGCCATTGCCCAATCCGGCAGCCTTATCTCCCCTGCCTTCAGCCATGTCGGCTTTACCACAGCGTCACTCAAGTCGCTATTTGGCGGAGCGCTGCAACCGACAGATGGATCGCCCTCGCTATTCCGCGAACTCAAATCCAGCGGCTATGACATTGCTGTATTTTCCGGCCAGCCAGAAGATTTCGGGGATATTTCAAAGACCGTAGGCATGCGCGACAACGCCGATATTTTTTTCGACGGCGACAGGTTGAAACATCTGCGCGCGTTCAGCAATGGCGCGCAAGGGTCGATCCTGATCGATGAGAAGCATCTGCTGAAAGCCTTTGCGGACGAATATCAGCAGCCGTCAAAATGGGACCAACCGCAATTTCTCTATTTCAATTTCCAGTCTCCGCATTTCCCCTATTTCCATGAAGGAATGCCGCTCGGCTTGACCGACAGGCCCCTGCCCCGGTCCGAGATAAACGCGGGCAATCGAGAACAATTGCAGCAGACCTACTGGAATGCGGTCCAATATTCGGATCAGCAACTGGGCAAGCTGGTTGCCAGCCTAAAGCGGGATGGCGTGTGGGACGATAGTGTGGTGGTCATAACCGGCGATCATGGCGAAGACCTGTTTGAAGACGGCTTCCTCGGCCACGGCCACAATATCAATATCCGCCAGAACGGAACATTCATGGTTACCAACCGCCCGGGTGTCGCGGTCGACGGCCCGATTGGCATGAGCGACTATCGCGCCATCATATTGGCGCTGCTCAAGGGTGAGAAGCCGGACATCCCTGCAAAGCCGGTGCTGATGACGGTCGGCGATCTCGAACGCCCCACACAAATCGGCATTGCCGAAGGCGCATCTAATATTACATCCTTACGGCTCGACACCGGCGAGGCTTGCATGGTCGAGAAAAAGCAATGTGCCACTGTGAGCAGCTTGGGTGGAGACTTCAAGGGGCGCGTGGATCGACTGATCCGCATTTGGGGATCGGCAAGATGGCAAAACCAGGCGAAGCCGACGCGTGATTGAACGCTAGCCGCGCAATATAATGTTTTCAGCAGAAATGATCGCTGACACGCCCCCTTGACCGAAAGCGGGTACATCCCTATATCCCGCGCTCACCACAGATTTCGAGACAGGGCGTGCAGTCGCGCGGTACGCCAGAAGAAATGAAATTTGCACGGTTTTCAGGACGCTAAAAAGCTGCAGTTTCCATGCTTTGGGAACATGCGGCTTTTGTCGTCTTGATGCGTCTCCACATTTTGATTTTCCGCCGGTTTTCCGGCGATGGCGAGAAGGCAAAACTATATGGCTACCCAAGCAGCTTCGGTCAAAACGACGGCTCCGACCCCCACCCGCAAGAAACGCATTCGCAAAATCTTCGGCGATATTCACGAAGTCATCGAGATGCCGAATCTCATCGAAGTTCAGCGCGAATCATATGAACAGTTTTTGCGCTCGGACGCTTCGATCGGATATGTCTCTGGCCTCGAAAAGACGCTGCGCAGCGTTTTCCCGATCCGCGATTTTGCCGGTACCGCCGAAATGGACTTCGTCAACTATCAGCTCGAAGATCCCAAATATAATGTAGAAGAATGCCGTCAGCGGGGCATCACCTATGCCGCGCCGATGAAGGTGACCCTTCGCCTGATCGTGTTCGAGGTCGATCCCGAAACAGAAGCACGCTCGGTTCTCGATATTAAAGAGCAAGACGTTTATATGGGCGACATGCCTTTGATGACCAAGAACGGCACGTTCGTCATCAACGGTACAGAGCGCGTCATTGTCAGCCAGATGCACCGTTCGCCCGGCGTGTTGTTTGACCATGACCGCGGCAAAACCCACTCGTCCGGCAAGTTCCTGTTCGCCGCCCGCGTCATTCCTTACCGCGGTTCATGGCTCGACTTTGAATTTGACGCGAAAGACATCGTCAACGTCCGTATCGATCGCAAGCGCAAGCTGCCAGTGACCGCTTTGCTGCGTTCACTCGGCGACGCGATCCTCGAAGTTAAAGAAAAGAAGCCTGATTTCAAAGTCGGCGAGATGGTTCGCGTTGCTGGCATGAAACAGCCAGCCGAAATTCTCGAAGTCGAAGGCAGCCTGATCACGATCCGTGAACCGATGGGTGCGATCGACGTACAGGGCAAGATCGAAGACGAAGGCCGCACCAAGAGCGCCCAACTCGTCAAGATCATCAAGCAGGGCTATTCGGAAGAAGATATCCTCAACCTGTTCTACCAGCGCATCGTTTACAAGCGCGCCAAGGACGGCTGGACGATTCCTTTCGTCGCCGAGCAATGGCGCGGCATCAAGCCGACCTTTGACATTGTCGACGCGCAGAGCGGTGAAGTCGTTTTTGAAGCGACCACCAAGATCACACCGCGCGCCGCGAAAAAGGCCGAAACCGATGGCATGACGAACATCGTCATCCCGACCGAGGAAATATTCGGCCGTTACAGCGCCTTTGATCTGATCAACGAAAAAACCGGCGAGATTTACATCGAAGCCGGCGACGAAGTGACCGCGGAAAATCTCGAGAAGATTGACAATGCCGGCATCGATGCGCTCGAATTGCTCGACATCGACCATGTCACAACCGGTCCGTGGATCCGCAACACGCTGAAGGTCGACAAGGCCGAAGATCGTGATGGCGCTCTGTCCGACATCTACCGCGTCATGCGTCCTGGTGAACCACCAACGCGCGAAACTGCTGAAGCCTTGTTCGAAGGCCTGTTCTTCGATCCTGAGCGCTATGACCTCAGCGCCGTGGGCCGCGTCAAACTCAACATGCGTCTCGAACTCGATGCGCCTGCTGATTATACAATCCTGCGCAAGGAAGACATTCTCGCAGTTGTCAAAACCCTCGTCGATCTGAAAGACGGCAAGGGCGAAGTCGATGATATCGATAACCTCGGCAACCGTCGTGTCCGTTCCGTTGGCGAATTGCTGGAAAACCAGTATCGCGTCGGCCTTCTTCGTATGGAGCGCGCCGTCAAGGAGCGCATGAGCAGCGTAGACGTATCCACCGTGATGCCGAACGACCTGATCAATGCGAAGCCTGCCGTTGCAACGGTTCGCGAATTCTTCGGTTCCTCGCAGCTGTCGCAGTTTATGGATCAGACCAATCCGCTTTCGGAAGTCACCCATAAACGCCGCGTATCAGCATTGGGCCCCGGTGGTCTGACCCGTGAACGTGCCGGCTTTGAAGTCCGTGACGTTCACCCGACCCATTATGGCCGTATCTGCCCGATTGAAACGCCTGAAGGCCCGAACATCGGTCTGATCAACTCGCTGGCTTCGTTCAGCCGCGTCAACCAATATGGTTTCATTGAAACGCCATATCGGAAAGTCGTCGACAATAAAGTGACCGACGATGTTGTCTATCTCTCCGCGATGGAAGAGCAGAAGCACACCGTGGCTCAGGCAAACGCCGAACTCACCGAAGACGGCAGCTTTGTGGAGGAAATCGTTTCCTCACGTCAGGCTGGCGAATTCCTGATGGCACCACGCGACATCATCACGCTGATGGACGTTAGTCCGAAGCAGCTGGTGTCGGTTGCCGCCTCGCTTATTCCATTCCTGGAAAATGATGACGCCAACCGCGCGCTCATGGGATCGAACATGCAACGTCAG
>TARA_R110000796_G_scaffold252137_1_pt1 | contig 29533 bp, 50 predicted proteins | sample TARA_R110000796 | Tara Oceans TARA_R110000796 (sample SAMEA4397815) | marine metagenome | biome: Polar Biome; feature: [SRF] surface water layer (ENVO:00010504); material: water (ENVO:00002006), including particulate matter (ENVO:01000060) such as... | depth 5 m
TAATTTTCCGTTTTTAATCTAAGTGTCTTTCATAATTTTAATTTTTATTCTATGCAAATATAATAATAAATATTGTATTATCCTAATTATTTTTATTTTTTAACATTTCTTTAACATTTTATCTATCCAATTAAGTCTTATTTCATTTTGATTATAATCAGAAACATTAGGAAATGCTTTTTGATAAAATTCAATACATCTTGGGTCATTTTCTTTCTTTAATGGTATCATTTTATTTATTTTTAGTGATTCCAGTGGGACTCGAACCCACGACCTTCGGTTTTAGAAGCCGCTACTCTACACAACTGAGTTATGGAATCATTTAATTTATGCAAATATACTACAAATATTTTAAACTACCAACTTTTTTCACTAGTTTTTTGAATATGTAAAACCCATTTATCAAAATCATTCAACATTTCTTGTTTATTCAACTTACTATAATGAATTTCACCACCAGAATAAATTACACCTTGTGTAATAAATTTAAAACTATTTTTAGTTAACTTATATGGTGGGTTTATCATAACCATATAATCATTTAACCTTGATGATGGGTTGAAATCTGTAATATCTAATTTATCGAAATCTTCTAAAACAATATCATCAGCCCATTCTTGTAACGCTCTATGAACCTCTAAAACTGTCATAGGCCCATCGCTAACCTTTAAAACACCTTTATAGTGTGTTTCCAAATATATTCCTTTCATGTATCTAATATACTGAAAAAATCATAAAAGTAAATTAATAATTTGTTTGAGGTCTTATTTTATTTATAATATTACTAACTAAATTTCTAAAATTAGAATCATTAACAACATATGGTCTAAAATCATCATTTCCTACAAATCCATTACTACCGTCTTGATAAATAAGAAATTCGGCATCTTCTCCGTTGAATTTACAATTAACTCTAAATCTAATCCCATCATCGTATTGTTCTGGGTTTATGTCCATAATAAACGCTTCACCCTTTGACCTATCCTCTCTAGAAAACATCTCTATTGCTTTATTCTCATATTCGCTAAATTGTGATTTATCAAAATTCTTTATAAAATTTGAATCTAATTTATCCCCAGCGGTATTTGAAATTCTAGCTTTTTGTTCTCTTTTATTACTCTTATAATATCTAACAACCTTTCTTTCAAAATCTTCCAACTGCTCACCAGCGGCATGTTTATCTAAAGCCGTTTTAATCTTTTTTAGTTTATTGAGATATTCCTGTAATTCACTATCATCCATCAAGAACCTATGTCTTTGTTCACTTTTTTCTTGGTAGTTGGTGCTATTTAAAGCTATATCCGCAGATTTAAGGGTCCAATCAAGATTTTTACCCTCTGCTGGGTAATCATCGATTTTAATTTGTTGTTTATCCCAAGGATTAGTATTAGCGTAAACCTTTTCATAATCAAGTTCATTTAACTCTGACTCATTTAATCTTTTAATTTTATTAAAAACTTTAACGAAGTTTTCAATTATAACTTTATCTTTTTTCATAATATTTTAATTTTAAAATATCCAACCTCTACCAGCTCTAATTTGGTTCGTTGCATGCGTATTTTTATTATCACCTTCAAGATATTTCATCTTTTCTTCCCAAGCTTCAATTTCATCGGGAGTCATGTTTTTAAATTTTGGTTGTATTTTTCTTTTGCTCATATTAGTGTTGGGTTAATAAAATTCCTTTAACGTCTCGTCTAAATGCAGCGTCATCGCCACTTTTAGGTGTTACAATAACATACCATTTAGGTATAGTACCTTTAGGTGTTTGCATCATTTCGTCATATGTTAGTAATTGTGATGGGTTAATTTGGAAATGTTTACCTACTCTTTGTTTTAACTCCTGTTCATCTGCAATCTTCATGAAATCTAACCCCTTAAATATTTCTTTAGGTACTACTTCAGCATATTTTTGACCTACCTTATCCACTTTACCTGTTTCACGCTTATTTGCGCCACCAGAAAATGTAGTTTGAAATTCTGACCCTGTTACATCAGCAACTTTAGTATATGCATAACTATCAATATTATAACCTTCTTTTTGTAATGTACTCATTACGTATTCAGCAATTTTAACATATTTATCAGTGAAGAAATCCCCTGAATCATTCCATCTTAAAATAACTTTAGATTTATAACCTTGTTTGGCCCCATGTTCTTCACATTTAGCTTTTAACTCGTTATACATTTGGTCCCTATATTTATCAGGGTAATTCATAAGTAAATTTAACCTTCTTGTCATACTATCGTATGCTACTGGGTATTGAATATATCTACCAGCTCTAGCATAGCATATAACCGCACATGCACCAGCACCAGGGCAAGTATTCACATAATAAAACTTATCATTATCGATATCATACACCAAACCCCTTAAAGCTGGTAACCCTGTTTTATAAACATATTCATTAGGTCCACCACTTTTAAGAATTTTTTCGTTGGTATTGACAACGTTTTTTGGTGGTAATGTAATTGTTTTTATGAAATGGTCAATATCCACTTCATTTGACTCTTTTTTAAAACTTGCTGATTTAGCATGAACAAATGGTTTATTAAGTCCAAATTTTTCCCTATCTTTTGTGGTTTTACCAGCGTTAGCTCTAACACTATTTAAATAATCTACAACGTCTTGTGGAGCTATACAGGAAGCTTTAACGTCTGAAAAATCACCTTCCCAATCTATTTCATTTATATAGTCAATCCCATCAATCGAACTTTCGCTTATTACTGAGTTATATAACCTATTAAGTTTTCGCATTGCGCTTTTTATTATAAATAGCTTATAAAAACAAAAAAGAACGTGATTTACACCACGTCCCTAAAAAAAACATTATTGAATTTCAGAATTTAATCGAATTCAACATCCTACTACACAAGTATACTACTTTTATTTCAAAAAACAAAGGTTATTTGAATTTTTCTCCAATATTTCCCCATTCTTTTACAATTACGGTAACATTTTTAGCATTTGGTAGTATTTTAAATGTATGAATTACATTAATAACTTTAAAATATCTAGGTTCTAAATAAATAAACTCACCAACATCTGGTTTAACCCTACTCTTATATTGGGTAATTAAATTCCATTCTTCATCTACTATTAAAAAATTTGTTCTAAACATAAGTAAATTTACTTTTTTTTTGTGAAAAGTAAATAAAAGACTTTAATTTTTTAATCTTTTTAATATATTTATTAATAAAGCTTATAATATGTGCGGATGTAAACAAACAACAAGAACCGTTATGCCACCTAGTAAAGTGGTAACGGCCCCTAAAATAAATAACAGTAAACCTACTGTTAGTATTAAGAAAAGTTAATTATAAACTAACGTTTATTCTGGTTTATCACCATTTTTTTTCTTTAGTAAATGCTCACCTACTACAACTCCTAACCCAGCCCATACGATTTGTATCATACCATCGTACATACTATCTTCTACTATAACGTCAAAGTATAAGTTACTTACAAATGCTATTGATACTAGTAAAAATGCTATAAATGTTATTACTCTCTTACTTGAAAGTTTGTTGCTGTCGTCTGAACTAAGCATGTCCTTTAAATCTTTTAATACTCCCATAATAATGTTTTATTATAAATATTATTATAAACAAGAAAAGCCACGATATTTATCGTGGCTTTTCTTTAATTATCAAACCTAAGTCATACTCATATGTCGGTAACGCTACTTGGTTGATAAAGTGGAGGTGGAGAGATTCGAACTCTCGTCTTAAAAATACTTTAAAGTCCGTCTACATGTTTAGTTAATTTTTTACGAAAAAAAATAACAAAAAAAACGTCAGCAACACATTATTTTAAATCTCATTACTGAGTGAGATTATTACTTCTTGATTTCATCTCACAAAGTAATAATGTGAGTTTCGGTGGGTTACCACCATTGCTTTATGTTAGGCTAAAACTACCTCTCTCGCAACACTACAAGTAGCGTTAGCAAAGACATTTTCTTCAATATTTAAAATATCGTCGTTTAAAATTTTGATAGAATGATTAAAGTGTTTCCAATCTAACACTACATGCTGTAAATTTCCGTCAATCTTAATCAATTCCAGTCACCCCCATATGTTAAAGAACGTTTGTATAATTTAAATATACATTTTTTTTGTAAACGCCAAATTATTCTGGCATTAAATATTGAATCGTCATCGCCAACACTTTATTTTTTATAACTTCAGCGTGACATTTCTTTGGTGCACAATAACATACTAAATTAATATCACCTTCTTTCAACATCTCTACCATTTCATCAATACCCTTTATAACGTTTCTTTGTTTTAGCTTTAACTGCATTTCCAAATAATTGTCATATTTTTCGATTGCTTCTTCCCTACTACTTGCTTGAAATTCAGCTTTAGTCTCAGATATTTTTCTACTAGTAAAAGGGTTACCAAAAGCCGAACCCCGACCTACATAGAAATCTCTATCGGTTGGGGCATGGTTGCTTTTGTTTACTATATTAATTTTGTTCATTACTTTTTGGTAATAATTTCGTCTACTATTCCATAAGCTACAGCTTCTTTACTATTCAACCACAAATCTCTTGTAGCATCATCCATCACTTCTTTTGAATCTTTACCACAGAACTCACCTAAGTAATCAAATAATAATTCATTATACTTTTCAGATTCTTGAAAAGAAATTCTATTATCTTGGTGGTTACCTGAATATCCAGAAGATATTTGGTGTAACATCACCCTACTTGACCGTAATGTACTACGTTTACCTTTAGTTCCAGCACCTAATAATAATGACCCCATTGATGCGGCCATACCTGTATTTACCGTTCTAATATCAGATTCACATAACATCATATTATCAATCATCGATAATCCTGATTTAACGCTTCCACCTGGTGTGTCAACATAAATTGTAATATCTTTCTCTTTATCAACGCTTGATAAAAATAATAATTGTGCTTGAACTGTAGTGCTCATCAAATCATTAACAGGCCCCGCTAACCAAAGTATCCTATCCATCATAAGCCTTGAAAAAATATCCATCTGAGTTACCCTCATTTGTCTTTCCTCAAGAATATAAGGTGTCATTGAAGCTTGAGTCATAACATTTGTGTACATGTTAGTTTGAGCTTTGTCCATATTGTAAAAATCCATCCCACTCATACCTAAATGATTGGTGGTATAATTCATGAATTCCTTACTAAAATTCGTTGGTGAAAACATATCCATATTATTCAGAGTCTACGTTAGGGTCTTCACCATTATTTTTTGCCGCCTCATATAAAGTCTTGATAGATTCTTCCAAGATTTTATATTGGTCATAACCATGTTTATCTAAGAAACCATGAAATGTTTTTAAATCAGGTTGACCTACAACCAATTTTTCACCATCATGATATGCACCGCTTAAAGCTTCTTCAATACATAAACGTTTTTGTAGTATTGGTAACTCATCGTAAATATCTTCATTGATAATTAAAATCAATTCATACCCAAATGCAAACTTAATAAACGGTTGCGCTTTCTTTAATGTGATAACTTTACCTTTTTGGTCGTTATTAGCAATAATTTTTGTATTAACTGCATTATCTAATCCTGTACTAATTAATACTTCAGTGATTTCTTTAATTATGTCATCTGAAGGGTCTGCCCATTTTGCCATATTTTTAATTTTTTATTGTTATTAATATTATTTATGCAATGTAACTACAAAATAATGAAATAAACAAGTTATTTCTTTATTTTTTTTAATTCATTAAGTAATTCTTCTTCGTCTTCTGTTATTTCGGTAGGAAATTCCAAATCAATCATAATATATTGGTCACCCCTTAAATTTTGGTTGGGTTTTTTTAACCCTTTACCCTTTAATTTTAATTTACGGCCAATACCACTGAATTTAGAAATTGGTACTTTCACTGTAGAACCATCCACTGCGTCAAAATTGAAATCACCACCCAAAACCATGATTTCATATGGGATATCAACTTTAGACATTAATCCATAATCATTAATTATTGTAAATTTTTCCTGTTTGATTTCTATTATGATTACCATGTCACCATGATGTTCACCCGTCCCATCATTATAAAAATGACCTTTATTTTGTACTATCATACGTTGATTGGGCATAATACTATGGGGTATTTTTAGTTCTAAAATATCATTCTCTTTAATTACGGTTGCACCATTACATGAGTCGCACACATCACCAATTTTAAACCCTCTACCATTACATGAATTACATGTGGTGGTTTCTCGTATTCTACCTAGTTGAGTGTCCCTGATTTTAACTTGAACACCCTGACCATCACATATTTCACATCTCACCACATTCTCACCACCTCTACCGTTACAAGTACCGCATTTAACCGACCTATTATACTTAAATTTTTTAGTTACACCATTATAAACATCAGCCATTGTTAAAACTATAGTTTGAACAATGGAGTGTTCCCTTTTAAATCTTTGGCTATTTTGTTGTTGTTTCATAGTATGAAATAACTCTGAAAACATATCACTTGGGTTTGCATGTCCAGTATTTGGTCCAGCATTATAATTATCATAACCCATTGAATCATATCTAGCTCTTTTATTTGGGTCACTTAACACCTCGTAAGCTTCAGCAACATCTTTAAATTTTTGCTCAGCTTCTTCATTGTCTGGATTCTTATCTGGATGATATTTTTTAGCCATAGTTCGATAAGCCTTTTTAATAGTGCTTTCATCGGCATTGTTATCAACTTCTAGAATTTTATATAGGTCTTTACTCATTACTTATGTTTGAATGGCAATGATACTAAAAAATTATTATTAAACCAAGTCTTTATTATTAAAATTTTGTTTTTATATTTAAATTATGCTATATCGTATAATTTTAACAAGAAATGGGGATTACAAAAAAACCATTCATAAGTGTAAAAAGGAAATGACATCTTTTCTTAATTTTAACAAAATTAAAACGGAAAATGACGTTTTTTTTAAAAAAGAACATATCAATTATTATGGTATAATACCTGTAGAATATAAAATTTATATTGTTAAAGATTATGAAGAATCTGATGAACCTAGATTAATTAGGAATAGATTGGGTAAATTAACTTATGAAAAACCAATATTTGGTATTTGGACAATATTATATGAATCTAATTATGATATTGAAGAAACTTTTTGGGTTTATGGTTATGATAAACGAAATGATAGGAAAACAATAGTGGATATTATAGGATTGCTTATGTCTGGTATGGGTGACCCTAAAAAAACCAAACAAGTGGTTGTGGTTAATAATAAACTTTTAATACACGTTGAAGACCAATTTGAAATGGTTATTTGTAAATGTAAAAAAGACGCACAACGACTTCATCACGCATTGGCCAGTGCGGCCAAAGATAACAGAATTAAAAATCTATATTTTATGGGTACCGCAAATAAAAAAATGTGTGGTGATTATTATGAAATTATTCACGAACACACTGGATGGGATTATACCAAAATTTGGAGAACCACTACCAGACCTTAATTAAGTATTAATAAATGTTTCATTTCTTCATATTCTTCCTTTGTTCTAGGGGTAAAATGAAAATCTATATACTTTAATAATTGTATAACATCTTCAATTGTTTTAACCTTATTAGTATTAACTTTATATTGTGGGAATGACTTTGACGTTAAAGAATATGAGGTATTCCCAGTAAGTAAATATTTATCCCCAGTAAGTACATATGTATCCCCAGTAAGTGGGTGATTAGTAATTATTGTTTCATCTTCCATGTTCTATTAATTTTAATTTTTGTTTTCTAGTCAGTTTTTTTATTCTATATTCATATTTACTTGCCATAGACCTATCTCTACACAGTTTCTCCCATTTTAAGGCCACTGGTAAGCGTGTTTTAGTATATTTAGCTCCTTTGCCCTTATTATGTGTTAAGATGCGCTTAGAAACGTCCTTAGCTATCCCTGTATAGATGCTACCATCCGAACATTCAACCATATAAACAGAATAATAATCCCCTAATAAATAAGAAGCTTCAGATTCAAGCGATTCAGCTAAAGAGTTAGATATCTCATTATTTATATCAGATAGAAACTGCCTTGCGCTCCATTCATTTGCTAATTTTTCTTCTTTAATTCTTTTGGCTTCTTCCATATTTTTAACCGCTAATGGTTTATACCCTTTTTTATAAACAACAGCAGATTCGTTTAATAAATGAGAAGCTTCAGATTCATATAATTGAGCGATATCTTTCCTTACAAGACCTTTAAGACCATCTAAGAAACCTAAACTATCCCATTTGCTCATATTGTTTTTACGAATTATTTGCATTTCTTTTGCTGTTTTGGGTCTACCTGTTGTTAAAAAACTTTTCATTATTCGATATTTTTATTATAATCATATGGACAATGTTTGCAACCACTCTTGCAACAACTACCTCTTTTTAAATGGTAGGCTTCTGTAAAACATTTATAACCTTCTGGTGTTAAATAATAATCCTCACCTTCAATCAGTTTGTTCATCTTCTAATTTAACAAATTTACATCTAATCCAAATATCACTAACATTCTCAACATAAGTGGTTATTGGTGTACCATCAGAGTTGGCATTACTGACGCTGTAAATAAAACAATGTGTGGCCCCTAATTTAATCTTCCTATTAATATTATCTTGAAATTGGTTAAATGTCATAAACCTATATTCTTCAGTCCAATATTTAATACCTTCATATTCAAACATTGGGGTGTCTACTTGTATTATATTAATTGGACTCATCTTCTAATATAAATTTAACCAAACCATCAATATCATCAACCATCGGTACATTATATCTATTACAAACAATATCAACGTTACCTTTTCTATAAAAACCTTCTGGACAACAAACACATAAATTATCTCCCGTAGCATATAAGCCTAATTCTAAAAGAGTTATTGGTGATGTTGTTTCTGGGTCAATATAAACAACTATTTTATCAGCGTCTTCCAATGCGTTTAATTCCCATTCCACTTGCTCTCTAAAATTATCATTTTCTATTGTTTGCTCCCATGAAGAATCCCAATCATCTCTTCTTGGATTATATAAGGTAACTACAACATCACCGTCCAACTTATCGTTAAGTTCATTTTCTATTTGAGTTTGCCAATCAATAGCTTTGCCCATTTCAATTGAACCAGCTAGAAAAACTGTTATACCACCATTGGTTAATTTCTCTGGTGCTTTTATAACAACTAGGTTATTCATCTTTGTATCTTGTTTTTTAACTTTCATAATTTAAAATTGTTATTTTACCAACTGAAGAACGCCTATGTTCATCACACTCTTTTTTTGTTGATTTAGTTTCAACCTTAAGAGATACTGCACCCAAATTATATTCAACTCCCCCCAATGGTGATTCGAATATAGGGTTACCTTTATCACCATTATCATTTTCAGTTATAATTGGAAATAAAAATGGGGTTTTATGGATTCTACTACTATAAACGTAAAACGTATTGTCTAAAATCAAATCATCCACAATGATTTTATATTTACCACTAATTTCCATATTCTCATAAAAATACTCTAACGTTTTTAATATTTTTAAAGTTTTTTCATTACATCTAACTCTATTTGCGCCACCTCTCATCGAAGCTTTGAAAATTATTGCTGACATTTGATTTATTTTAGTGATTAATGTTTGATTCCAATCTTTTTGGGTATATGGGTTGCTGGGGTTAGTAGAGTCTCTCCAACCTTCATAATCCCACTCTAACGTATGTTTATATGGTATTTGTATCATGAATCATCCGTTTTAAATGGTTTTACAGCACTACCATCGTAATCCTCATCCAAATTTTTATCAGCACCTTGACCAATATCAAAATTTTTACTTATTTCAGTTATTAAGGTATCAATCTTTTCTTTTTGTTCTGATGTTGCAATAACTGGGTTAATGCATTCAATTCTTTCTGGGCCATCAGTTGGTAAAAAGAATAGCATTGCATTAGCTTCTCTTTCAGCCAAAACCCTATTGAAGTGCTCAGAAATTTGACCCATAAGTTTTTTATCTCTCATCATTTCTCTTTCCATGTAACACACTAGCATTAATGGATAACTTTTACTCGGTGATTTCATCTTGTTTAATATATTGTATGTAGGAATACCTTTCTTGAGGCATTTTATTTGAAATCGATTCTACGACTTCGTTTAAATTTTCTTTTGTGGTTATAACACAACTAATCGGTTGGTTAGTATTTGTCATTTGATAAACTAATAGGCTATCACCATCAACTGTAATTTCTTTTATCACTATTTTCATTTAATTCTATTTATATTACAAGTATACTAAAAATTAAATTAATAGTAAACAAAAAACCACGCTTTAGCGTGGTTTTTATAATTCATAAGACTTTTTAATTATCTTTGTACTCTACCGATAGCAAGCTTAGGGTTATTAATCGGTGCATTCCCATCTACCGCCCAAGCAAACCCTCTCAAGTTTACCAAGTCAGCGTATTCTTTTTTAAATAGTTCTAAATCCCTCTCACTATTTCTTTGTGATTCAATAAATTGTTTTTCTTCTTCTGATAAAACAATATCCTTTTTTTCTTCTTCCATTACTTTTATTTGTTATTAATTGTTATTAACCACCAACCCAATAAAATTCCTTTAGGGTTGTTAGCTTTAAATTCATAATTTATGATATGTTTAAATGATAATTTAAAATTTAAAATTTTAAACCACCGTATCCCTTTATCTATATAATAAGAGAATAATCTACATTTATAAAACTTGCTCATTTATTATAAAATTTATTATTACATTTCCCATGTCAACTTGAAACTCTTCGGTATACTCATATTCTTCGTTAACCACGTCGTTTATTTTATGGAAAAAATGTTCACTTAATTTCTTATGATTTTTAGCATTTAATTTATACGTTAATTCTAACCCCTTTTTATGTATTAAATCATTGTTAACGATTTCAGAAACAGTTTGTATTACTATATCATATGTCATATCATACTTCATATTAAAATATTTGTATTATTTTTTTGAAAATCTTTTTAATTATGTTTTCTTTTGGTTTGGTTTTAATTTTTATTTTGTTAGGATTTGCTTTAATTTGCTCACCTAAACCATTCCTTATTTCTTGAATAAACGCTTCTTTTCTTAAATCAGTTTTTTTTCTATCTAATTTAATTCCATTTTCTTCTTTTTCTATTTCGTTAGTAAAATATGTTTTCATTTTTCTAATTTTTCTTGTAATGTATGTATTAACCATACACTACCAGAGGTTAAACAACCATCCAGAAATATACCTAATAACATTGAATCTAAATATCGCCCACTAATTGGAAATGCGAAATATGATAGTAACACACCTACCCAAAATGGTAAGCACATCATACAAGTAAATAAATTACCAAAGAAATTAGGGGATACTCTCACCCAAAAATTTCTCCACTTTTCAAAAATTGTTGAGAACACCATAATGTTGGTTATCCCATACGCAATCAATAAAAACACTAACAATTCCATAACTTAATATTTTGAATCTATACAAACTGGACAAACTTGATTTGAATCATTAGGGTCACACTTACAAACGACTTCAGGTTCAAAGAATTCCTCAACAACTATTTTACCCTCTTTAGTTTTAGGTGGTAAATCAAATGTCTCATTATTAAATTTAGCCGTACTTGGGTTTACGTTATGTGTATCCTGAAGAATTTCTTTTTGTGAAATCTCTTTTATTTCAGGTACGTCTCCATCAATTTTAACACTTTCCATTATTTTAGCCTCTTCATCAGTAACTTCGTTAAATATAATAGGCATTTCATTTAAACCAATTTCTTCTTCACTTTCTAAATCCGTTTTGAATGTGAATTGTATTGTTTTACATTTCTCCAATGAATTTTTAGTGAAAAAAGATTTTAATTCTGTGATTTTAGTTTGTAAAAGTTTAATTTTAAGTTCCCTTTCAACGTTAACTTGTATTATATATGCAACATAATCTAATATTTCATCAATACCAACCTTTTCGTTTAGTGGGTATAACATATAATAATTCGGTTTATCTGGGGTTGTTTCATTACCAACGACATCAGATTTAGGTATTCCCCAATTAGGTTTAAAAGCACAATCCACAACAGTTAATCCATTGGTGAACCTAATACTCAAAACGTGTGGGTTTAATTCTTTTACCTTATCATTTATATTTCCCATAATTATAATTCTATTCCTGTTGCAATTGACGCAACTATATAGGCTATTGATAACCCTAATAATAATAAACTACGTGGTGACACGAGGTATTTACTATTTTCCTTTTCAGTTTTTACATAGACTTGTATGAAAAAGAAAAGGTGCCAAAATACATTTAATATTGATAATACAAATACCATCAATAAAATTTTATTTAAAATTACCATCACTATTTAGTTTTTCTAGTTTGTGAAATATCCATTCTGATATTTTGAGCTTGACTTTTAATATCTTGTAAAACCTTTCTAGCCCTTATTGACGCAGCTTTATTCCCTTTTTTATAGAATTTAACTAAATCTACCTCTAATAGGTCTATCATATTTTTTAACTCGTTTAAATTATTCATCTTTTGTTTGTTTTAATTCGTCAGCCAGTTTATCAAAGTCAATTTGATTTTCTGGGTTGTTTATTTGTTGCCATTCTTCAATCATGGCATTTAATATAACAATTTGTTTTAAGTAATTTTTAGATTCTTTAACTGTATTTTCTATACGGTCCTTTTTATTCATGACACGTTCTAGTTCCTCATAAGCAACCAAACGTTCATTAATTAAATCTGTTAAAACTATGTTTTTTAATCTCATACAACTAATATAATGAAATTAATATAATAAATAAATAGAAAACCTCGTTTTTATACTAAATAAATTGCATTTATATAGGATTTTTCAAAAATCTTATATAATTTTATAAATTTATCAACATCAGAACGAGTTTTTTCAATATTATAATTGAATATGTATTCCCAATAAATTTTAATGTCAATATATTCTGTAGAACTTTCATTATACTGAGTATCTAAGTATAAATCTAAAAAATATATATAGGCTTCATCATTATCATTAAATTTAATAATATTGGTGTTGATTAAATCACAAGTTTTATTCCAACACCATTTAAAATGATTCAACCTCTCTTGTTCATTCATCATATCGTGACCTAAATAAGTAGATTTAATTAAATCATCTAATGTTAAAGTAAATTCGTAGTATAAATCAGCCCTTTCGTATGTGATTTGGTTACTTTCGTATACTAATTCTATCTGTAATAAAGAAAGTGGTCTAGACATATGCTTCATCAATTTGTTTACGTTATCTATCATGGTTACTTTTATAATAAATATCTTATAAACTAAAAAACCCACTTAAAGTGGGTTTTTATATTATTTATATGATATATCTTTACCGCCATAAGGGCTTCCAGTATCATTAACAAATTTAATTGTCGTGTTACCTAATTTTTGATTTTTTTTACCCAAATAACTTCTTACGTTAGTAAATGCCGTACCACTTGCGTATGGTCCTGATATTTGAACTGTATAAACATGTCCACCATGTCCATTAGAACCTATATTAATCACCTTAGCGGCTTTAATATCCTTATACTTACCTAAATCTAGTTTTGATGCGGCTTCATGCTTAAAAGCATCTTTATTAGGTTCCCAAGCAAAAGTATCGTCCATATACTCATCAGTAAATTCAACACCTGTTTTACTTTTGATTTGTTCTTTTTGTTCTGGCGTTAATTTATCACCAATAACAGTTTTTTGTTCTGGTGATAATCTTGAAAGTTCTGTTTTAACTGAATCTACTTTTTGTGGTGAAACCTCTTGACCTGACGATATTGCGCCAATCAACATCATAACACCAGCCATAATACTTTTAAGACCTTCATCTAAAATTTCAGTTTCATCAATTAAAGCGACGTTACCTGAATTTTCAGTTAAGGTTTTTTTTTTAGAAGTTGATAATAATTCTTTGAATTTATCATTTTCCATTACCCTACCATTAGCTTTATGTGTTCCGATAGTGTCTTCAGATTTATAACCCATAAGGTTTTTCATCTTAGAAACTTCTTCATTGATAAGTAATTCGTCTTTAGCGTTTAAAGCTATAGCCCTACCTTCAGTTAAAGTACCTTCCCATCTAACTTTGATAACTTTGTTACCATCAGTCATTTCGAAAGTGTTGTTATCTTCTTTTAATTGATTTGGAACTTTAGTTAAAGCTTCGTTGATATTTGTAAACTCTTTTTTAAATGTTACTCTTTTCATTTTTATTTCTTTTTACCTTCTTCTTTATTGATTATTACCTAAAGCTTTCTTTTCCCAATCCGATGCATCTCTATCAACTATTTCTGGTGAACCAGACTTAGCACAATCTTCACATTCTTCACCAGGCCCACAAGAACATTTTTTATCTTCATTCATAACCATATCACCTTCCGCATTAGCGTGTGGTGTACTGTCTTTAGTTACTGTCGCAGCTGTTTGCCCTTCAATTTCTTCTTCAGTAATTTCTTCAACTTCATTGGTGAACCCATTACCTTCAGCGAATCCAGCCATAATTGCGTTACTTTCGTTAACCCTGTCTTTAGCAGAAAGAGTACCTAACGTATTTTCTGATTTGTAACCCATAAGGTGTTTTATTTTAGCAAAACCTTCATTCATTAAATCAGTAGAGTCAGCTTCTAATACAACAGCTTTACCTTCAGTTAAAGAACCTTGCCATTTAATTTTATAACTTTCGTCACCGTCAGTCATTTCAAATTGCTTATTATCTACTCTAAATGCTTCTGGAATAAGTTTTAAAGCATTTCCTACACCATTAAATGGTTTTTTAAATTTAATTCTTTTCATACCTTCTGTTGCTATTTTTTTTGGTTTTACGTTTGAACCCTTTGGTTTATTTTCTATATCATCACCGAATGAGTTAAATTGTGGTGTTTGTTCAGCACGTTTTTTAGCTGAAGCTTCGGCAGACTTAACAATTTCTTTTCCAAGATGTTTACCACCAGATGCACCCCATACTTCTTCTGTGTTACCATTACCTTCACCAGTTTCTGGGTTCCATTTACCTTCATGTGTTTCGTTACCCATAGTAGAATCACCTTCAAGAGCTTTTTTAGCCCTATCTTTAAATTGTTTACTAGGGTCTCTATCATATTGAATCATTTCTTGACCATTACGAATTTCCATTTCATCATGATATTCTTTTTCAGAACCTTCAATGTTGGTTTCCTTTGGGTCAATAGAATTTTCATCCTCTTGCTTTAGATTTTTGTCATAGTCCTTCATTTTACCTTCCACATCTTTATAGTAGGCTTTGTTTTGGTCTTTGCTAACATTTTGCGCTCTCTTGGTAACTTTTTCACCAGAAATAGCAGCTTCAGCAACTAACTTATCTAATTCTTGTTTGATTATTTTATTACTCATTATTTTAGTCTTTTATATAAATATACCATTATTTGTTAATATACACTTGGTTACCAGATTATATACCTAAATTATTATGTAATTTTTGCATAAATGGTTTTATTAAGTGTGTACCATATTGTTCTTTGATTATAGTTCCAACTGCATCGGCAAATTCACCATAATTTAGACTCCCATCCACTTGTTCAATCGCTTGGACTAATAATGGAACTAATTTAGATTGGATTGATGACATTTCTGCAACTACCGAACCTTTTGTTTTACGTGTTTTAACCACATTATCGACAGCCCCTTGACTGCATCCACCATTTTGTGCCACTTTGTTATTATTTAATTTTGTACAATCATCTAAATCAACCATTTCCCCATTTGGATATGCGGTTGAAGTTTGATTGTTGGACTCAATTATTCTTTTTAACTGAGCTTCAGTTATTTTTAATACCCTCTTACCTTCATTAACGGTGATACCAATATTTTTAGCGGCTGCAACATATCTAGATTTGGCTGCGGCCACATCACCACCATTTTGTTTTGCCAATTTATATTGACTTAAAGCTCTATGGTAAGTGTCTTTGGTTGACTCATCTTCACCTTCAACAACTTTAGCTATAGGTCTTTTAACGATAGGCATATCACCCTCATGTTTATTTTCTTTATTTCCAGCATTCCAGAATGCACTGCCGTCACCAGCTGGCGCATCATAAGCGAATGTCCCACTGTCACCACCAGCACTTACTGTTGAAGTCGTTTCATCAAGGTCCCCTTCATTAATACCTAATATTGTTTTTCTGAACCAATTATAATCATAAGCCATGTCTGTGCTAGGTCTATAAACTGCAATATCTCTTTTTCCATTATAATCACCCCAACAATATATCCACCACTCACCTTTAGCCTTAAAAGGTTGTTCGTCGCTATACTTACCGTCATAAGCCACAACAGCTTCTTGACCAAATCTATTATCAGTGATTAGTTCACCCATGGCTTCTTCAGGGCTATTTCCAGTATCTTTTTTAATAGGTCCCATTGATGCGCCACCAACGTAAGCACCGCTAGAAGCTGCGCCTGTAGTTTCTTCTATATTATTTAAGATACTAACCAAAGTTTTATCTTCCCCGTACCATTTAATTAAATCATTTTTAACTTTTGGATTTATCAAAGCAAGTTCACCTTCTGGTGCATTCTCACTAAACGCTTTGATTTGTTGATTGTCTAATTTATCGTTAATGAAATGCTTTGCAGTATCACCATTCGCTGTTTCAAGTGTTTGGTCACTATTTAAATAAGGTTTCAATTTTTCACCTTTAAAAGTAACTAACGATTCTAAAGTTATCGCAAATATAACTCCGTTTTTGTTTTTGAAAACACATAACCCATCCAAATCTTCATTATAATAAATAAGCTTAAGTATTTCCTTAGCTGCTTTTATGCCCAACACTTTTTCTGACTCAGGTTCTGGGTCTTCTTGATTTAATGGGTTGTTTGGGTCATTTTCTGCCCCAGCTGGATACCCAGCATCATCCATTTCATTTACTTTATTGTAACAATCTTTCACTTTTCTTCTAAAACCATGTTTTTCACTAACATACTTATTAACACCATCAGTTTCATCCAATGACAACGCTAATAACCCCTCATCTTCCAACATTTTTATTAATTTATCTTTAGGTAACCCTAATTCTAACCAATAATCAGAATACGGTGCTTTTTCAGGTCGAGATAACATATCTTTAATAAATACAATAAGCTCTTGAGCGAATTTAGATAAATCCACCTCTTTTTTTGGTTCCTCATTTAAACCAGCTTTATCAATACCCTTACTTACTTTATTATTGGTATTAAATGCGCTCTTGAATAACCTATTATATTGGTCTTCATTTATTTTAAGAACCTTACTTTTAGAATTACCCTCTCCTAATTTTTGAAGCATAAGAATTTGCTCTTCTGTTAATCTTATTTTTTGCATAAATCGGTTTATTATATAATTACTTTATATCTTTACTATATAAATATTGGGAATAATAAGAAAAACCCCAAAAAGGGGCTTTTATCTATTTATTTATTTATATTTTATTACCATATAGTATATGACACACCACCACCCACTTGTGGTCCTAAAACCACTGCGTTGTTTTTTAAATCAGCTGTAGCTCCATAACCCCCATAAACGCTTAAATGAAATCGTTTTTTAGCGGTAAATTTCTTTAGTGCTGGGTGTGTTGATGGGGATATCATTACTGAATTTAATTCTGTCGCATCAAAATTAGGATATCTAGAAGATGCAAACATTTCCACTTTACCATCTTCCGTGGTTCTTAACCCTTGTGTAATGTTAAATTTTATGTTATCAGTTGTTATAATTGTTTCCAATGGTTCAATGAAATTATTAATAGAATCGAACTTGAATTTTGTTATACCAGCAAGCGTTCTAGAATTTTCATTATCAAAAACTTCATTGTAATCCCATTTAAAACCACTTGTGTTATTTGGTAAATTAACCAAAGACGTGTTAGCAACTACAATTGTATCACCTTTAATATCAGCAACCAAATTACTTAGTTCATGAATTTTACCAGTAAAATTTTTAGCTAAACTAGCCAATTCACTATTTAACCCTTTTAAATCACTAGCGTTTTTAGCAACCAAGGTTTGTTTAGAAAATTCCAAAACCCCAATTTTATTTTTACTAACCCTAACACTATCCTTTAGTGCAGTTGCATTTTGTTCAGATATTCTTAAATCTGCTTTAAGACCTAAATATTTATTTATTCCCCAACTTACAAGTAAAAATAACACCACAACAATTAATATCGTACTTACTATTTTTGAATTAAAAAACTTTTCCATAATATTTTATACCGCATCTGGCTCTTGAACTTCTTCGTCATCCTGAGACTCCCGATTATATTCAGTAGCTAATTTTTGTGCCCATTCATCAGCCCAATTATCATAGAAACCTTTAAGTTTTTTAATCAGTTCTATGGTATCGTCGCTGAAAGGTACGTTATTGGCTGTTATATATAAGCCATTGGTGTCTTCTAACGTGAATTCCCATTCTAAACCACCCATGTTCTCAAATTTACCTGAAAACACAACATTTTTATTTTTAGGGTAGATTTTAAACCCCGTGAAATCAACTCTAGGTGATACTGTATCTCTAAAGTTAGTTTGTTGTTCACTCAATTCAGCTGAAGTTAATTCTTCTTCATCTGAGGTTGAAGTATTACTTTCGTTTATTAGAGTTTTTTTTCTAATTGTAGATAACATTTGTTTAGTGATATCTTGTTCATCTAATCTTTCCATTATTTTTCTATTTTGGTCTTTAAGTAATTAAAATTAAATGCTGGTGATACATCTAAAAATTTTTTAGAATAATTACCTCGATAAAACACACCACTTTTAGATGCAATTTCATTTAATTTTATATTATCTGAAGAAACAATTTTAGGAATTTTAAACTCATCAGTAAGTTTATCACATAATAAAGCTAGGCTTTCCATTTGTTTATCAGAATATGGGGCCCATCTTAGTTTACCTCGCCATTTACGTTCAACTAGTGGGTCTATCCTATTATAAATATCCCCATCCCACATAATATGCGTTTTTTTATTGAAATCCTTAATTAACCAACCCTCATTTTCTAATACAATGGAAATTACCTTTTTATCAAATTCTTTCTTTCTTAAAAACGTAGAATAGTACGTAGGGTCGTAATGTTCGAATACTCTACCTTGTAAATCTATTGTATATGGGCTAGTACCCTTAAATTTACCACTTATTTTTTTATTCCAAATATCAAAATGGTTCATACCCTTATTGAATGAATTACCAATTACGATTTGAGTTTTTTTGAATTTACTTTTAAAATAAGATGTCTCTTTTAACCTATATTCTTTATTAATATCCACGTCTTGCTGGTATACTTCTACTAAAATTCCTATTTTTATTTTCTCTAATTTCCTTAATTTCCTCACGTTTAACCCCATCTGTTTTAACAGACGTTATTTGGGTTTTAGGTGGTTCAGGTGTTGGTTGGTGAGTTATGTTTTTAGAAACAACCCCTTGGCTATTTATCACCCCACTTTTAGTAACTTCTTTAGCTAAAGAAGTTACTAATTCACCTTTATTTACCGCATCATTTACCGCATCATTTACCGCATCATTTACAGCATCATTTTTTTTAACAACATCAAAAACTTCGCCAGTTGACAAAGTAATAGTGTCTGTAGGTTTTTTACCATACCTTTTTTCAGCTTCTTTTTGAAATATTTTAGTAGTTGCTACTACCAATAGAACTGCCATTGGGTCAAATACAAATATCAACATTAATATGAAGTAATTCACAACTCTATCCATTTCCATTCCTGTTAAATTAGAAATATATATTAGTGGACCTAGTTCTGCTGAAACTTCACTATTACTTTGTTTATCTAGAATAGCTAGTTGGTATTTCTGTAAAGAATCTGACGCTACACTACGTTTAATTGCAACATCTTTACGATTTTGTTCTTCAACGTTAATTCTATCTTGTGCTAACCTTAATCCAGATGTTGATATTGTGTTTCTAAATCCTGTAGTAGAAGAAGTGTCTTTTACTTGGATTGCATTAGCTTTAGTGTTTGATAAGCTTGTTATGTTTCCAGATATTCTATCTAATTCAACATCGTATCTAGCGACATCATCACCATAGAATTTTTCTTTTTGTTGTAAGAATTTTATTTGAGTTTGGTTAACTGATAATTTTTGGTTAGTTTGTTGGTATGCTGATGATAGGAATCCATAAATACCACCTGAAGTGATTATCATAAGTATTACCACAAGAGACATTAAAGTCCCATGAAAAAATTTATTCGCTTCTTTCCATTCTCTTTGTAGGTAACTAGCGGTAACTAATTTACCAAATTCTAATGCGCCACCCATTATTATTACAGCTGTTGAGGCTCCTACAAATAATTGACTAATACCATAAACCGAGAAAAATGCTGCGCATCCAGCAATGGTTAAAGCTGCTAATCCTAATAAATATCCAAAATGTAATCTCATAATTTTATTTTTATATAAATATGGTAGATTATGAATTAATCAAAGAATACAACTCCATGTTATTGTGTCTTAAACGTCTAATCGCTTTTTCTTTAATCTGTCTAATCCTTTCTTTGGTTAAATCGTATCTATCACCAATAGCTTCTAATGTCATTGGTTCACATTGAGTATTTAACCCAAAGTAACACTCAATAATTCCACGCTCACGTTCATCTAAACAGTTGAGAGTATTATTAACCGCTCTTTTTAATCTTTCGGTTTCATATTCTAAAACATCTAATTTATCAACACTATCATCAGCTACCATATCACTTAACTCAGTACCAAAAGAATCACCCAACGTGGTATTTAATGACACACAACTTGGGTACACAGTTTCTTCATTTTCAAAATCTTCTGGAAATTCTTCTGAGGTTTTTTTACTTAATTGACCTATTTTGTGGATAATATTAGCTGGTAATCGAATCATTCGTGAATTATCATTCAAACTTTGCATAATTGTTTGTTTAATCCAATATACCGCATATGATATGAATTTAAACCCTCTAGATGGGTCAAATCTAATTGCAGCTTTAATCAACCCTAAATTACCTTCACTAATCAAATCTGATAATGGTAATCCTAACCCTTGAAATTCCTTTGCGACTCTAATCACAAATTTTAGATTACCTTTAACCAGTTCATCTATAGCTTCTTTGTCACCATCTTGGATTCTAATAGCTATCGCTGTTTCTTCTTTAATTGTTAATAATTCTGTTTTATTAATATCTTTAAAATACTTACTAAGCGTATCACTTCTATTCGTTATTATTTTTTCTTTCATTATTTATTTATAAACTTGCTAGAAAACTTAAAGTCTTCTTTTGATTATTGGTGAGAGTTCTCGCATTACTTAATAATTTATCCATTAATAACTCTCTCTCTTCCTCATTTAGGTTTAATAACGCTTTTTCATCATATTTAAATGATAAATTAACTTTATTATATTCCTCAAGGAATTCTCTATTTTCGTCTTCAATAACCACTTCACTCTCGATATCCAAATCTCTAAACAAAAATTCATGTAAATGTTCTTCATCAACATGTGTTGAGCATGAATTAGCGTTTAGTTCAAATACAAAGAAACTCCTACCGTTACCCATATTCAAAGCCTTTTTAATCCTAGCTGGACTTAAAGTTGATTCGAACGTAGCTATCACCACAGTTTCACTTTGACTTGTTACAATATTCACTGGTTCAGAGATTAGGACCTCTAACTCCTTCTCAATACCACTGGTATTATCTAAAACCACTATACAATATTTTCTATCTTCCATTCATTTTACGCAATTATACTACATTTTACCTGGTAATACAAGTTTTTTACAAATTAATTGATGAAACGTCATTAATTTTTTTAATTGTGATTATATTATCACCCCAATCCCTAACCAAATCGTTATGTGATATAAAGAATACTATATCAAACATATCTTTTATTTTATCAAACATAGGTTTTAAACCTTCTATATTAACTGCGGCTACTTTACCTAAAACTTCGTCAAAAGTAATAAAATTTGGTGTTGGTAAATGTGATATTTTTCCTAACACACATCTTAAAGCTAAACTAGCTATCGTTCTCTCCAAACCACTACCAGATTTAAGTCCTTTAACTACGTCACTTTTTATTAAATTATATTCAACCTCATTTCTACTATTTATAACCAATTCAATTTCAAAATTACACACTTCATCCAATAACCTATGTAATTCTGAATTGATTATAGGTAATACCGACCTTAATACCAATTTACTAATACCTTTCTTACCAACCATTTCTAAATAAATCTTAAACACTTTCACAATTTCTTCTTCCTTCTTAAGCGTTTTAATCATCTTATCGTTGGTGACGATTTGTTGTTCAGTTGTATTTATTGTCGTTTCTGTAGTATAGATTTCTTGATTGTTATCATCCTTCTTCTTATTCTCAATAATTAAATCAGTTTTCACTGCCGATATGTCAGCATCAATATTTATATTAGTTTTTATAGCATCCTCATTAGCTTTATACTTCTTTAAGTCAGCTTTCTTAGTTACCATTTTATTTCTTAATGAATCAATCTCAACTTCAGCCTTATCTTTCTCCAACTCTAAACGATTTCTTCTATCTACAGTTTCCCTATCCCCCTTCATTTTGGTTATAGAATCGTTTATTTTGGTTAAAACATTGGTTTTCGATTCAATCGTTTGTTTGGTTTCATGTATCTTCGTTTCATAACCCTCAATAGTCTCTGTATTATCAACATCATCCAACGGTCTTTTACACGCCTGACAAATTTCATTATCCCTTAAGTCGGCAATAACCTTACCAAATTGCGCAATATCACTATTCAATGCACCAATTTCTATAGTTAAAACCCTACTTTTATTCTCTAACTCATCATATAAATATTCATCATAAGAAACGCTTTCAATTTCTTTGATTTTAAGTTTATATTCCTCGATTCTAGTTTTAAATTCTAAACCTCTAGCTGTTATACCATTTATGTCCTTTTGAATCCCTTCTGGATTTAATTGAGATATTTCAACGTCAACTTTTAATTTACTATTCAATAACCGTTCTTTTTCACCATCTAATCTCACTATAGTTTTTTCACTACTTGATAGATTTTCTTTATGGTTTTTTAAATCTGTATTATATAAAACTACATTTTCTTCATTGGTTATATTATCGGCTAATAGAGAAGCTACGTTGTAGTGGTTACCTTTTTTAATTTTATTGAATTCAGAATTCATTTGTTTAGCAATGATTTCTTTATTTTCAATAACTTCTAACCCAATAAATTTAGTTAATAATCTACCACTTTCAGTTGGTTTAGCATCAACTAAATCTTCTAAGTTTCTAGCAGTGGCTAAAATAGTAGTATCAAAATCCTTTTCTTCACCAATATTATTTTTAATTACTTCACTAGTTTTTTTAGAATCTTCATCATTTAATAACACCTCTTCACCATCTGGCAGAATCTTATAATAATTAACTTTATTAGTTACATTCCAACCACCTGATTTTTTAGCGGTACGACTTAATTTACGTTCAATAATAGTTTCTTGACCTTCTATCTCAAGCATTCCTCTTACTACTAACGCATCTTTATCAGTATAAGTGTTGAATATCTGCTCGTTTTTTTCAGTCTTTGTTGTTCTACCAAATAATAAAAATTTGATTGCATCAACACTAAACGTGGTTTTACCACCTTGATTAGCTGGTTCTGAAGTTATTATATTTAAACCATTTAACGCACCTAACGATACAAAGTTTTTTTCACCGAAACATAAGAAATTGTCAATGTACATCCACTTTAAAATCCATGACCTATTATTAACGATTTCACTTTGGTTATCTAATGCGTCGTTAACCTTTTTATCCAAATCAGTAATACGTTTAAAATCGATGGTTTTTCCTTCACGCTTAAACCATTCTTTCATCAATTCCAATTGATAGTTTCGGTCTAGTATATTTTCGATACCAGCACCACTTATTTCTATCACCTCACCATTTTTACCAATTTTAACGGGTCTATAAACTACATTTATCGTATCTTTACTTACCCCATATTTTTTACTAAAATAATTTCTTACATCTAATTTAGCTTGTCTAGAATAGTTTTCGGGTTTATCATCCCAATATACTTTTACCCTCGCATACTCTGGTACTACTATTTTATTATTCATTTATTTATATTGTGTTTAATTCCCCCATTATTTTCCAACGTTTCTTTAATATTTTAACTTCTAATTTTGTCATTGTAGCAAATAATGGTATTAACACTTCACCTTTATATAAAACATGTACTAAATCATTAGCTGATAATAGTTCCATGTTAGGGAAGGCTTCTTTATGTCCACCATAAAGCATAAATTTATCACGTAATTTAAAATATGCGTAAAGTGTAAATGTTGGTATCCCTGAATAATATGTTTCTGTAAACTTCTCAATCCTAACAAAATCATAACAACCATCACCACTTTTCTTAATACAAAGCAATAAATCACCCTCTAATAAACCTCTTTCAATACTAAACCCTGAATTATAACTGTAAACTTTACCAACAGTATAGCAACTCCTTTCACTAACGCTTTCATAGTCTAATTCCCCGTAATTGTATTTTTTAATTTTTCTCATTATTTACTATTTAAAACTTTAACCCTATATTTTATTTCATCCAAGTAATTAATTTCACTTACAGTACTATAAATCATAATTTTATTCCCACTTTCTATTTCTTTTTCTATTTCTAACTTAGTTAACTCTATTTCAGTGTGATGAATTTGATTTTTATACTTAGTGATAGGTAATGATATTACGATAATCTGCTTTTCATACTTTTTTAATAATTCATTTATTTCCTGTACTGCATAAATTGATGGTAATAAGATGTTCATCGCTAATAAATCAAATTTATCATCCCTATCATTATTTTCATCACATAAAATTGGGTTTTTTAATTTACCATTTTCCATTTTCTGTAAAACAGACATTAATTCTTCTCTATTTGTTTCCATAATTTATTCTCCGTATATATCTAAACCAGTTTTTTTAGCTTTAACGCATTCTTCTAATCTGGCCTTACTTTCTGATAATTCCTTTTTAATAATTTCAGATTTATTATTACTATCCGATAATTCTTTAGATAGTTTCTTTTTACTAATTTCTAATTCACTAACATTAATATTTAATTGGTCGATGTATTCCATATAACTCATTTTATTACCATCAACGTTTATATTAATATTTTTTTCAACTGGGACTTCTTTTATAACTTCCCTATCAACCGATACTTCTTTTATAACTTCCCTATCAACTGGGACTTCTTTTATAACTTCAACTTCTTTTATAATTTCTATAATTCTATCAACTGGAACTTCCTTAATCACTTCAACTTCTTTGATAACTTCTACAGGGACTTCCCTAATAACTTCTTTAATGACCTCTACAATCTTTTCTTTAGGTTTAGGGCTATTCGGACCCATTCCATACTGAAGTATCGTAAAACCGCTTCTAAGGGCTTCATTTAGTGTTTTAGGGACTTCTACTTCGTTAAGTTCGCAATAAGCTTCTATTTCTTTTAAAAGTTCTTTATTTATCATTTTTTAGGCGGTGCTTTAAATCTTTCAGCTAATTCGTCTGAGGTTGGTTCATCATCTGACCTTCTTTGATAAAGAAAAAAGTCTTGTTTTAGCTTTTTAGTCTTATACTGCAAATCTAACTCCCCCGTTTTTGGATTAACTAACCATTTTCTTCTTAACACATAAACCCTAAACAGGTATTTTATATATTGCCACATTCTATTTATCATAATTTAATTCTATGAAATAATTTATTAGTTCAGCTTCAGCATGAACAAGTGAAGACCCTTTAACCATATCATAAACTGAACTTTCAGTTAATTTTTTAACTTTTATTAATAAATGGTCAATAAAAGATTTAGATAATTCATGTTTATGTACCAACCGTCTCAAGATTGGGAAGATTATAGTATCTATCACTTCATTAAAAGTTCTAAATTCTTTTTCACCATCAGCTATTAAAGTTTCAGCTGTATATTCCATACCATGCGCCAACTTGATTTGTTGCTCAAATAATAGGTTTTCTAAAAACCCTAATGATTCCCATTTATCAAGTATTTTATCTTTAAGCTCAACATTATTATGAAAGGTTTCAACATCATATATCAATTCATGTCTACCCAAACGTTCATTAAGGCCTTTATCTAAGTAAAAAACTACATACCCATAATCCTCAAGGCTCATGATTTCGAACTCACCACCCTCATAATAATCCCCACTCTTCGTATCACTAAAATTATTTATAGCAACATATTTTCTACCTACCGTGTTTGTTTTATTCATTTGTTAATATTTCAGTTTCATTTTCAATATCATCCAACGATTTTATTTTAAATTGATAGAAACCATATCTAGTTGCTATATCCCTTTCAATAAACGTTCTTGTTTCAACATCCCAAATCAAATAACCATGTTTACCTACACTTTCACCAAAATTCTGTTGGATTAAGCTGGATGGGTATGCGATTGGAATTCCTTTGTATTCGAAATGTTGCCTTTTGTGAATATCACCTAGTAATACCATATCACACCCATCAAAGTGTTCTAAGGTTGTGCCCTCATCAAATTGATACCCAATGTCTGTAGATGCGCCAACAAGTGGTGCGTGATATAACCCAATGTGCGTTTTTTCAGGTTGTATTTCTTTTGAAGTTTCTATATCAGGTCTATCATTACCCTCAAATATTGAATAGTTGCACCAAACAACATTATTATCTTCATAACATTTACTTTCTTTGTAATACCTTATGTTTGAGTTATCCAATAATTGAATCATTGGGGAGATACTATCAACCCTATCTCGATTATTCTCTAATAAATCATGATTACCAGCAACGATAACAACTTTACCTATTTTTGATAATTCATTAAGAAACCAACAACTAAGTATTAATTGTTCGTTGGATATTGTAATCTTTTGATGTACCAAATCCCCTACTACAGCAATCCTAATTTCATCATGTGTGAAATCTTTACAGTAATCTATCACTTCATCAATAAACTTTTGAAAAGCTTCTTTATACTCTTCATGCATTCTAAATGTTCTGATATGGATATCAGCACAATGTATTATTTTTTTTATCATAATTTTAATCGGGCATTGTATATCCCATTATTAGTAATGTACACACTATTATTAATTCATTTGTTGGCATAACATTTATATACTCACGGTCAAACATAAACATAAACGCTAAAAAAGCCGTCACTATGTATATTATTATTTTAAACAAAATATTAACCAATTTTTCTAAATCTTTCATCATAGTTTTATTTTATTATTGCCACCAAGGTAAACTTTCATCTCTAGGTGTTTCACCACCTTTATTAAAAACTTCAACTCTAACTTGTTCAGCTATTACATCATCTTTCTTTTTTTGCATTACAGCATCAATCCTTGGTAATGGTGGCATCGTCATTACCAAATCAATAAATTTTGATGGAACCCTAATTTCTCTAAATTGTTTCTCCGCTGTTAAATGCACTATTATACAACCAAACAATTTTAAATTTTCATACTTGGTCCCTTTTAACATATCTAATATCAATCTAGCATAAAGCGGTAATTGTATTTTATAATGTGCTAACGCTGTATCCATCTCATGTTGGAATGGTGGTAACATGGGTGTTGTGTAGTGCTGAATCTCAAAATTTTTAGCCTTATTCGTTTTCCAATCGGTCACTACAAACCCCAACTCACCCTCTTTATCAAACATTAACCAAACTTTATCTGGTTGTCCAGTATATTCTAATCCATTGCTACCTAAAATTATTTCCGTGTCTAATAATATAGCACCCCTTCGATGCATTAAATTAATAAACTTATGACCAGCATCAATCATAGCATTACCATCGTCAATTTGAGTTTCATCACAATCAAAATGAGGTACCCTAACTTCTTTATAGCTACCATATTGTTTTAATAAGTCCATCTCCAAAAGATAATGTACTCTAGAACCTTTAGAGTTTGCATAATCCGCAGTTGCTCTCCATTCCTTGAGTAATTTATCTTGGTCAAAAATATTACCATCAGACATTTCATAAGATTTTTCCAATTCTGGGAAATCTTCGTAAAATTGTTTAATTACCGTTGAAACTGATGGGTATTTTGTTGTGATTTTACCTTCTTTAGTTTTAATGTGGTACGTATGTGTATCTTCAACAAAGGTTAAATTTAATTCTTTCTGTTTTTTATCGATAAGTAATCTAATTTCTTCTCCTATTTTTTTTAATTCATCTTTTCTAGTCATTAATAAAATTCATCTTTTTTGCATAATAAAGCAATTATACTAAATTTTTACTCTAAATGCAAATATTTATTAAAAAGTGTTGATTATTATGCGATTAAGAAATATATACGAAAACATATTAAATGAATCAATATCTAAAACTTTTATTGCATATCATGGAACTGACCACGATATCAATAGGTTTTCAGATAGTTTTGTGAATGGTGAAGGTGTTACACAACATCATGGACCAGGTATTTATTTCGCCACAAGTTTTGAAAACGCTAGAATGTTCGGTAAGAATGTATATAAGGTTGAATTAACTGGTAGGTTCATAGAAACCGATACACCCTCTTATAAAGTTAATAAACAAGAAATTATAACACTTATGAAAATGAGTGGTGAAGATGCAGATGAATGGGAAATGGAAGCGCAAAATTGGGATGAGGACCCACAGAAAGGGCTTCAAAAAGCTTTGAGAGCTGCTTTTTCAGCTGGTGATGAAGCTGGGGTATTCTTTAATATTTTAAATGGGTGGTATCAACATACACCACTTCGGTATCTTAAAAGTATGACTAAATTAGGTTATGATGGATTAGTTGTTGACCCACCTAGTGATTGGGTTGGTGAGAAGCATGTAATTATGTTTAATCCGAATAATATTAAATTAATAGAAAAAGTAGAATGAACTTAAGAAATATCTATGAAGCGGTTGAATATAACCACAAGGAGTATTTAAAATGGAAACGTAAAAACGTAACCATTAGAGGTGCCCAGAATGTGGGTCAATCAAATGGTGGTGGTGGAATGCTTGGGTTAGGTTTATATGTAGCCCCTTTAGGGAATAAAGCTTTGGCTAAACAATACGGAACCGTTTATTTCTTAATTGGTGCTATACCTAAAACACCTTTAGTTGTGAACTCATTAAATGAATGGGAAATATGGTCTCAAAGAAATTTATTCATGAAATATTCAACTGGAAAATTTCCAGACCAAAGAACGTTCTTTAAAAATTCTACGATAGAAGGTGAAATGCAAAAAATGGGATATGATGGTATTATTATAAAAGGTAGAGAAATGGTAAACTTTAACCCATCTGATGATATTAAGTATTTTCAAAACGAAAGACAATTACAAATGTATTATGAAGACTTTATAATTAATTAAGATGAAATTACATAAAATATATAAACAAATATTAGGTGAAGGGTTTTCTATGAAAATTGACC